>Ga0315315_10001074_pt1 | contig 24774 bp, 26 predicted proteins | sample M140m3416metaG_FD_203699 | JGI IMG/M metagenome (GOLD analysis project Ga0315315, IMG submission 203699) | Ammonia-oxidizing marine archaeal communities from Monterey Bay, California, United States - M1 40m 3416 | ecosystem: Environmental > Aquatic > Marine > Intertidal zone | place: USA...
TTGGTGAGGAGTTGGTGAGGAGTTGGTGAGGAGTTGGTGAGGAGTTGGTGAGGAGTTGGTGGAGGAGTTGGTGGAGGAGTTGGTGGAGGAGTTGGTGGAGGAGTTGGTGGAGGAAGTTGGTGGGGTTCAAAGCCGCTCGCACGCACAACAAAGTTCATGAGGTGCCTACCGGTGCCCTTCATGTTCGCCCGGAATCCCTTCTTTCGAATGTTGTCGCGGGTTTCCATCGTTGTACCGAGTTTCGACGCGAGTTTGAGTATACCGGCCCTTTGCTCCGAATGCCCCTGATTCATGTAGTTGCTGGAGACGACAACCTTGAGATGATCGAGACACATAGACCGAAGCATGTCCAGCTGCGTAGCATGGTTGGTTTCATGCGGCGCACGAGGTCGAAATAAAAGCGCGGCAGAATCGACCAATTGGCCGAGAGTGGTAGCCGTAGCCGACATAGAAAACTGCACCGAAGAGGGACGGCGTCAGCGGATATGGTGAAGGCGGCGATGGCGGTGGCGGCGAGGGTGATGACAGAGGCGACGGTGACGGCGGCGGAGGCGGCGGAGACGGCGGAGACGGCAGCGGGATGGCGATGGTGGCGGCGGAGGCGATGGTGGCGGCGGAGGGGATGGCGACGACGGCGGCGATGGCGGAGGCAACGGCGGCAAAGGCGACGATAGCAGCGATGGATGCGATGGAGACGCGAACGGACATGTGCAACAGCGAATCGATCGAAGCGCATGTCAGTGACAGTGCCAGCAGAACGTCCCGCAGACACCAGGCAACCGCAGCAGCCCAAGCGAGCCGCGTGAGTGTCGCAGCCGTCGCATCGTGTGTGCAAACCGATGCGAACGCCGATGCCGACATCGCGGCAAACGCGCCGGTGCACGAACCCCGACTCCACTGCAGCAGCCACACCCGCAGGGCTGGAAATCGAGGTGGCGCAACACGTGGTGAGGGTCAGTGCTGCGCGGCGCGCACTTTTGTTTCTGCGACGGAAGGAAGGCGACGCAAGCGTTCATGCCACACACGCACACCACGAGCGAACACACGCGTCAGATGAGAGGCAGCACGGGCGAGGGCGCCGGCGACGCGGTCAGACGCACATTTTTCGGAAAATTTTTTGTTCGATCTTACCTTTCTTACTGGACCCTTCTTACTTGAACGCTTGCGTTGCTAGGGGGAGCAGGGGGGCTGGGAGGTAAGTTGACCGTCGAGATTGTCGAATTGGGCGGAACTCCGCATATCGTCCGAATGCCCTCGTCAAACTGCGTACAACGGACCCCCTAACACAGCCCCGGACGCCGAATTGGCGTATTGGGTTCGGACCCCCCAGGTCAACCCCACTAGAAGGCGTCACTGGCGACGGGCGATCTCGCTTAATTAGCCCCGTTGTACTTGACGCGACCGTGTCGGATGTTTCTTACACCAACCCCGCCCATACGGACACTCGTGTCCAGTGAAATTATGTCAGCGCGCCGTTTTCGTGTCTTTCAAGGTAAGCAATTAAGTTGTGTGCTAAAGGTAACGGTTGGAAGCTTGCGTGGTCTTAGCTTCATTGTTATCCGCAACATTTTCTCCCAGAGATCACTGACACAGACAAGTAAACCCACAACTTCACCACCTACATCACTTGCGAAGCACACGTTTCTCAGCAGCTCTCCTTCCTTCCGGTTGACAGGGACTGCGTCATCAGATGTGCTCCGAATGCAGGGGAGGTATAGGTTAGACGAGCTTTGCCTTCTATCAGGTTACTGCACAGCGCTTCTTGTTCTTCTTGTCCGCAGGTCTCGCACGTTGAACTTTGGCAATGGCCCTCTTCACCTTGTCCGGTGACGGCGGAGATGCAAGTGCTGCTTTGACAGCCTCCGCTACCGCCTGCTTCTTGTCGAGAGGCTTCGCTGAAGCATTCAGCTTACGGAGAAAGGACTTGAACTTGGTGGACGTGACGATGGTGTGATACACGTGGTTGCGAGTAAAGGGGGCGTCGATCTGCATCGATTCGAGTGTCTCCTTGAGCTTGGACAACGGAATGTGGTCCAACAGAGCGTGTGACTCACAGTCACAGCCTTCGCAGAGAGAGTAGCGGCAGCCACACTCGCACATGAAGGGAGGCATGGGCTTGAAAGAGTGTGCTTGTCTGGAAGAAGTCACCCACCGCTTGCCTTTTTTCGAGCTTGCATTCTTCCGCTTGCATTTCTCGAGCGCCTTCACCTTCCAAGCCCCTCTTCAGACCAATGGCATCCGTCGAGCGTGACCAGATGATTGCTGCCCTCGCCGTCGCTGGTCTTGACATCACCGGCAGCACTGGACAGCTACGCAAACGCCTCCTGTCGCACATGATGGTCAACGCGCCACCAGCACCGACGACGCCCTGTAATAGAACGTCTCCTCCAATCATCCCATACATCCAGTTGAGGGTCTGTATCCGCCATCAGTTCAAAATCGTCAATCCCCTCCTCCAATAAATCGCACAGAGTTGATTCCGGTGCGTTAGTCCATTTGCACGCTTTATCCAGTCCTTCTTGCACGACTCTCAACTTTCGCTTCTTTCCATTGTCAGTGACACACACATTGAGTGGCGTGGCGTCAAAATACTTGAGCATGATCCATTCTGGAACAATTTGATGGAGACGGCTTGCCACGTTTCTTCCGTGTAGAATCTTTGCCAGCTCTTCCGCACTTGGCATGTTGAAGTTTCGTATGCGTTCAACATCTCCATCGGATTCGACGCGCTGAAACGGAGTTATGTTGACGGTGATGTTGTTGGTGATGTTGTTGGTAATGTTTGGCTTACGCTTCTTTAGTTCTCTATTATCGGCTTCTAAAGCCGCAATCTTGGCGTATGCTGCAGATAGCAGCTTGCGGTGATCTTCTAATGCTAGTCTAAGCTCTCCTTCCGCTGCATCGTCGCGTGGTTTGGACAGTAGTTGTTTGATTGCTTTGCATGGGGCACCGGGAACGGTCCCGACCATGTGGCGGTAGACATTCCCTCTCTTCATTCTGGTGTGGCCACACGGGCAACTATACTCTTTCAATGATCCGACTGATCTGGCAACCAGAAGTGCATTGCACAGTTCGCCCAAATGTGTCTTGTCAAAACCATCCTCCTCCGTATCTGACGCTATTCCGGACACAATAGAAGCCTCCATTTTACTTGAAGAAGGATATAATCTCTAGTGTTATTCGAACGATAAAAATGAGCAGAAATGAGCAATTTTGCAAAGGTCATTTTTTATATTTGTAATCTGAGAATGTAATTTTTGAAACTCTGGAAATTGTCTAAGGAAATATAAGGAAAGTTAAGGAAATATAAGGAAAGTTAAGGAAAGATAAGGAAAGTTAAGGAAACCGACCTCATCTGTCTTGGCCAACATACGGTCAAACTTGAACTGCATCGAAGAGCTGCGGACCAAGAAGTACATCTATGCGGCAATGGTGACAAGCAATAAAACCAAGTGGACCGTGCAAAAGTGCGGGGACACCTTTACCAAGATCAAAAAATTGACGGAAGGTCACTTCGTGCCTCAGACCGTGTAGGTAAGTTAGCATTGATTACAAGGACCAAAAGTGAGTGGAAATGAGGAGTTTTGTCAAAAGGATACAAATCAAAAAATAGTATTCTGTCCAGAATTTCTTCTTCCAAAAACACAAAAAGTGTTTCACGCAAAAACAGATTCCATAGAGATCTGAGATGTAATTTTTTTTCAGACCTTCCATCTCAAAAAAACTCCTCATTTCTACTCATTTTCAAGATTGACTTCTTGGAGCACACTCTTACACTAAGGTCTTTCAGCGCGAGTTGTTACGAAAGTAAACTTTTACTCTGCCTCCGATTACCGTGCGAGTATACATATTAAATTATTACAGCCCGTACAGACTGCAGAATGACAATTGCTCAGACGGCCCATGAGACCTCCGGGAGCGTAGATTTGTCTAAATTGACAAGATAGGCCTCACACGCGGAATACGCAGATTTCTCGTTGGGTCCAAAAGGCGACTTGAACCAGGTAACTCCGTGCTCGTAATGGTTGAAGCATACCTCGCAAAAGTTGGCCCTCTTCCATGAGTTTCTATCCTTTTCTTGGTCTGTGAGCATGACCAAAGAGGCATCGACAAGACCACCGGTGCCATCTTTGAGACCGGCGAAGTGTCAATTCTCATCACTTCAGAAACCACAAAACGCGAGTTGTCCACTATCTTCTCCACCGTGTTACCTTTGTAGATTAAAAATCCATGGCGATCGGTCAAAACTGGGGTCATCATTGGTTGGGTTTGTTTTGACAGTTTTGTAAAACTGATTTGGTTTTGCTTTTTTTCACGCTACTGATAATATAAACACCCACAATCACATGTCACTATCACTCTCTTCTTCCATTGGTAGCGGTCCCAGAGATCCAGACAAACCCCCAACTCCGTCCAAATTCACAGACATGTACCAATTAGCCGTGTCTGCATACTCATGCCCCAAGATCATCCGCAACCATTTTGACTGCAGCCAGAGCATGTGCGCCAGCCATGAGCATGTGGACGCAACATCGCTCCTGACTCAGGTCAAGCACAACTATGCTTATCGCCGACGCTGCCGCCCCTCGCTCTGCAACACCCCGTGCTCGCGAAGCGGTCGCCTACAATCCTCATTGCTGCAACGAATGGCTGTGGCGCCTCGCGTGATCACGGTGCACCACGAGCACAGCCATTGTGGGCTGTTGTCATGCGGCTGCATCTCGGGCGCTCGCGGCATGGGTGGCTTGCGTATACCACACACACTGCAGTCCTTCTCCGCCTGGTTGATCTGGGTGCAACGCTGGCAAGTCCATGGTTCAGCGGTACTGATGGCCTCACTGACAGCGGGTGCCGAAGCGGCTGATGCCGCAGCCGGCTCCGCCCGCCCACGCTTCCTTGCGGTGCCCATCGGCTGCGTCGCCACAGCCGGCAACTGCGACGTGCAGCCTTCCGCCGCTGTTTGCGCCGACGCCTGCGCCTGACTGGGTGGCAGCACCGCCTGCGCCACCACCGCCACCGCACTCGCCGCACTCGCCGCTTGCGCCGCCGCCTGCGCCTGACTGGGTGGCTGCACCGCCTGCGCCACCACCGCCACCGCACTCGCCGCTTGCGCCGCCGTCGCCGCTTGCAGCAGCGATTGCTGGACTATCGAGTTGATGGGGATGGCGGTGGCGACTGGGAATGCATGCATCGGAGCCAGCATTGGCGTCGGCGGCATCGGCGCAGCCGGCATCGGCGCAGCACCCATTGGCGGGACCGGCATCGGAGCCGGCATCGGGACCGGCGGCATCGGCGCAGGTGGTGGCGGCGCCAGTGGCTTTGGGCCGGAGACGATCGCCGCACCCGAGATCTGGAAGCTCTCGGTCGACTGAGTGGGCACCGTGAGCGTGATGCTCATCAGGCCCGACTGAGGCTTCTGTCCGAGCGTCACCTGCACGACCTTGGCGATCGGCGCGCAGTACAGCGACACCTTGGCCTTTGGGTACATCAGCGCGTCGTCCCACGGCATCGTCACGCTGAACTGCGTCTTTCCCTGCGCGAGCTTCGGGTTGGGCTTGTGCGTCGCCGTGAAGATACTGGGCAGCGGGATGGGCGCGTGCTTGGTGCGAGCCGGCGCAGGTGCCTGTGGCACAGGAGTGGGAGCAGACTCAAAGGCCGACTCGACCACCGTCGCCGTCGCCTCTGCTGCCGCCGCCTCCGTCGCCGCCGGAGCAGCTGCCGTCTCCGCCGCAGTAGCCGCAGCCGTCTCCGCTGCCGGAGCCGCCGCCGGAGCCGCCGCTACCGGAGCAGCTTCCTTCGTCTCCGCCGCCGGATTCTCTGCTGCCGCAGGTGCCGTCTCCGCTGGCATCGGGCCGCTCGTGATGCGCACCTCCGTCAGCACGACGCGCTCTGCGGTAATCGGCAGCTTGAGCGTCACCTCAAAGGACTCAGCGGGCGACTCGGGCACCTCAAAGTCAAAGGGCGTACGGAGTGGCACGATGGTCGCCGACAGCTTGGCACCGGCATACAGTGGCGGGGCGACGGCAATGGTGGCGACAAAGGCGCGCTGACCATCGGGTGCCTCAATCTGTGGCGCATGCGAAGCATCGTACTCGGCCGGCACAAAGATGGGTTCGGGTGGCGGCTGCTCCGGTGCGGGCTCTGGAGCTGGCGCGGCCTCCTTTGCGCCGGAGACGAGCTTCAGATCCGTCAGGCTGAAGTGCTCCACCGCCGTCGCCAGTGCCATCTTCACGCGAAAGGCGGTGCCCTCAACCGGCACGGTGAACTGCAGGCGTGCATTGATGGGCGCGGCGAAGGCGTCGATCACCGCGCCCACATACAGCTCCTCACGCCAGTCGATCGAGGCGAGATAGAAGACTTTGCCTTCTGGCGGCGTCTCGTCGGAGCGTTTGCACTCGATCTCGCCGGTCAATGCGGCGGGCACCGTCGCCGTGCCGCCAGAGGAGCCAGCGCCAGCAATCGGAGCGCCATTCGGAGACGGCGCGTCGAACTTCTTCGCCACCTCCTCACACCAGTCGAACGCCGCCTTCGCCAAGCGATCATGGGTCTCGCGGTCTGCCGCAGCCACAAGACGCGCTTTCAGTGGCAAGGGGTAGTGACACAGATGCAAGGCGACGCACCATACACATCACTCGCTTGCGTGTCGATGAGGTGCTTCATGCTCGTGGCGGCCGACTTGAGCACATCCGGAGCTGCATCCGAGCCGCGCAGATATGTGATGAACGACCTACGATGGCACAGCTCGGCCAGTCAGCAGAGCAGGGCAGAGGGTGGGCTGCTTCAGCGTACGAGCGAAGCATCTTTGGCGGGACGGCGGTCTTGTTTGGCGACCAGCGCTGGAAAGCAGCCTTGACGGTGGAGCACCACTGGCTGCTCGTCTGGCATCGCGTGCTGCAACAGAAACACGATTGTGCTCAGTTCCGCAAGAGTGGCACGGTTCGAGGGGCATGGTGCAATACAAGTCGCCGCCGACGCTCCACAGATAGGGCTGCTCCTTTGGGTGGTACTCGAATTGCAGCTGCGCAATGTACAGCTTCAGCCACGGTGCGACGAGCGTGCTGACCGTGGTCTTCGTCGGACCTGCACGCACATGCGATGTGGCTAGAATGCGCAGGTGCGTGCTCTGAATGCGCAGCACTTACCGTAGAACTTTGATGTCTCTGCACGCGAGAGTCGATTGGCGTGATCAGAAGCGATTTGCATGGGCCATTCGAAGGCGGCGATGCTCACTGTGGCGCTGCTGCGTCGTGTCGATCACATAGTCGGCACCCTCCTGCTTCAGCGAGAGGTTCCAGCGCAGTTTCCGGATCACCCTGTCATCGCACGCGACAGCTCAGCAGAGGCACGGCGGGCTGGGAGGGCCGAATGTGCATACCCAACGCGATCGGGTGGCGTCACGCTGTGGAGCAGGATGATGACCTGCGAGCGGCACGGGAGGCTCGGTCAGCGTTGGCAAAGGGAAATGCCGTGACGCGCCCGACCGCACCACATCCTTCAGAATGCCCGCCTTCTGCGCTCGCGGGGCGTCGTTGTATGCTTTGATCACCGCGACGCGCGTCTTCTGGACATCGGCCCAGTCGATCCAGTTAGCCGCCTTTTTGCGATACAGCGTCTCTTCGCGCGCCATCTTCTCAGCTTGGCGTCGCAGGTTGGCGATCTGATCCAATGGCGGCGGCGTCTCCATCTCCACGGTCGCAAAGGTGGCAGCCGAGACCAACGCGGCGAGGTAGTTGGCGACGCTGCTCCACTTGAGCTGCTTGGCCTCTAGCCACCTGGCATAGTCCTCCACGATCATGCCGACGCCGTGGTTGCAGAAGATCTTCTTCATCGTCGGCTCGCGGATCTCGACGACCGTGTGCAGGTAGCCAAAGAAGCGCAGCATCGTCTGCACCTCGTGCTCGTGCGTCACTTCGGCTACCTTCGTGCCAACACGCAGGCGGTTCAGTGTGCTGCTGCGGAAGGCCTTCCACTCGCCAATCTCCGTCTTGAGCGCGGCGCAAAGCGTCGTCAGCTTGCCAACCTTCTGATTGTCCTCCTCGACTTCCGCGTACGGCTCACTGCGCAAGCAGAGGGGCGACAGTCGGCGCAGGTTTTTTCTTCGAGTGCGAGGAGCGCTGCGTACAAGTCGACAATCAGCTCGTGCAGAATGGTCACCTCCGCGTGCTCATCGCACCCATCAGCGTCCATTTCCTCCAGCTGCGCGTCGAGCACCAGGTCCGTCTCGAGGTTGGCGCGATTGGCTTCCTGCTCAATCTCCAGCTGCCACTTCTTCGGGAGCTTATTCAGCGCCCGCATCATTGCCGTCGTCGCGTCATTACGCCCAAACTCGGACAGCGCAGAGCAGCATGGCGTGATGGGGACGACGCTGGCCTTGCGGATACGACCGCGTGACTCGGGATCCACCAGTGTCTTCATCGCGGCAATGACTGCCGAGCACGCAGGGCAGGGGGGCAGTGAGCGGCAGGCACCATGGAGAGAGCCTTGCGAGGACGTGCCTGCGTCAAATTCGTCTTGCGCGATCACCTCCTCTTCGATCGCGGCCTTGTCGCACACGAGCACACTGTCGGCCATGCTGCACTTGCCGAGATGCAACGCGAAGCGGCCCGTGGAGCGAGAGCCCTCCGTGACGCCATACAGCAGACGTTCGACTGCACGTACCAACACCCATTGCTTGCGCTGGGGCTTGCGCGCGCGACGGTCGAGGAAGCTGAAGATGGGAAATTTGTGCTCCGCGCCGCCCAGCGCGATCGCCAGCGTCTCCGTCGCCACCGCCATCGCGAGGCGGGCGAGCAAGTGAAGGCGCCTTCCAGACCCCGCTCGCCTTTTTGCAGTCAAGGAGTCTTCCTTGCGGTGGTCGCTTTCAGTCACTCCACCTTCCGAGCTTCTGGACGCACGCTTCGAGAAATGCCGCGCACCACGCTCCGCTCGCGCGACGGTGGCGGCTCCTTCATGGAGGGTCTGTCCGACAACGCGGAGCGCATGCTGCGCCTCGCCCGCACCCGCGAGAGCCAGCAGCCTCTCGGCGATACCCAACCCGAGGAGGATTCGCCCGACATTGGCAACGTCCAAGTGGTCGACCCCTTCGCCTTCCCCAACATCCCACCGGACGCCTCAGCTGCGCAGGAGGCGGAGGAGGCGCCGGCAGAGGAGGAAGAAGAGGAGGAGTCTCAGCCGCTGGTGGTCGTGGCGGCTGCCGTGGTGGAAGAGGGCGAGGAGGCGCCGGCGGAGGAGGAGACGGTCGAGGAGGCGATGGAGGAGCAGCCAGTGGATGAGGGGGCGGTCACGGAGGACGAGGAGGCGATCGACGAGGCGGTGGTGGATGGCCCGATGGCGGCGGAGGCGGACGCGGCCGAGCTTCGTGTGGAGGAGGCGGCGGCGGATGAGGCCGTGGTGGAGGGAGCGGCAGAGGAGGAGGCGGTCGCGGCGATGCTTCCGGCGCGGGGCGTGCCGTTCTCCGCTGCTCAGGCGCGCGAGCTGCTCCGTGTGCCCGTCCGCCACGGCGGCAAGGGCAAGCACAGCAAGGGCAAGGCACGCCACCGGAAGGTGCTGCGGTGAGGCTGCTGACGCTCGAACCTCTGCGCGCGTCCAATTTGCTGCTGACTGTCGTCTATGGTCTCGCAGCGACAACATTCAGGGCATCACCAAGCCCGCCATCCGTCGTCTCGCTCGTCGCGGTGGGGTGAAGCGCATCTCGGGGCTCATCTGTACGCGCTCAAAGCCTGCACCTGCGCCCTTTTCCCTCGTGCTGATTGCGCTCGATCGACTCTCTCTGCGTCAGACGAGGAGACCCGCGGCGTGCTCAAGGTCTTTCTCGAAAACGGTGCGATCGCCTGCAACAACATGTGCATGTGCTTGCGACGCCAAATGATCGCGTGCGTCCCCCCCCCGTGCCGCAGTCATCCACGACGCCGTCTGCTACACGGAGCACGCGCGCCGCAAAACCGTCACGGTGAGAGAGCCACTTGCCACCCCCCTCGACCCATCACACTCTCACGCGACTCGTGGATGCTTCGCGCAGGCCATGGATGTCGTGTACGCCCTCCGTCGCCAGGGGCGCACCCTCTACGGCTTTGGCGGCTGAGAATGCGCAGCTGCGTGCACCGAGTGCGCGTCGGAGATTGGCCAAGATTCTCTGGGGCTACTAGCAAACGATGATCGCAGTCGACTGCTTCTGTGCAAGCGGCGGCTCTGCATGCGGGCTGGGGGCTGCGGGCTTCGATGTGAAGCTGGGGATGGATGTGGACGAGACGGCACTGCGTGTGTACCGCGCGAATCATTCGCACGCGGCAATCGCGCTGGACTTGGAGGATGCGGATGCGGCAGTGAGCGCGGTTCGGGCGCAGGTCGGGTATGTGGACCTGCTGAGCGGATCACCGCCGTGCACCGACTTTAGCTCAGCTGGCGGGCGGGTAGAGCGTGAGACGCACGCGGGGTTGACCGTGGCGTTCGCGCGGATTGCGGTAACTCTGCGGACACGGGTTGTGCTCATTGAGAATGTCCCCGAACTGCTGCGCAGTAGAGCGTGGAGCGAGGCGTGTGAGCTGTTGGTCGGAGCCGGGTACTCGGTGGTGGTCGTGCGTGTGAACAGTGCAGCCTGCGGGGTGGCCCAAGTGAGGCGCCGAGTCTTTGTGCTCTGCGTGCTCGGCTGCGACGATGCTGCGCTGTGTCGGGTGCAGAGGGAAGCGCGCAAATACAATGCCACGCCGCGGAATGCTCCGACTGTGCGAGGCTGCCTGGATGTGGATGCGGACACGTTCTGGTACGCTGCGCGCAACAAGCAGAGCCCATGTGTGTTCACAACGGATGCGCCGTGTCCCACGCTGCGGTGCAACTGCATGAGCTCTCCGCCGCCTCTGTATGTTGCGCGGCACGATGACGCAGGTCCGGTGAGCGAGGCACACGTGCTGAGCGTGAGTGAGGCGGCGGCGATTGCCTCGTTCCCGCCGAGTTACTTTGACGGTGTGAACAAGACGGCTGCTGCGCGCATGATTGGGAACTGCGTCCCGCCCCGCGTGATGGAGGTGGTGGCGCGGTGGTGTATCGAGCTGCTACAATCGCCTCGCGTCTCCATTACCAAGCCGCTCTGCCTCGTCACGCACCGCCGCAACGCCATGCGCGTCTCTCGTGTCCAGCGGCTCGTCGATACCGGTCTGCTGAGTGTCGGTGGCGTGCTGAAAGACGGCGTGCTGAGCTACACAGGTGGCCAATCTGCCAAGGGCGATGCGATGATTGCGTCCGTGCTGGGAGCCGCGCCCCAGCGGGGATGGCGCATTCAGCTGAGGCTACGACGCAATGCTTCTTTGAGCGACGGACAAGCTCCGCTCGACGACCTGTGGATCTATTTACAAGGGCAGGCGCAGCCGTTTCGCTCACTCAGACAGCTGCAGCGGTCGATGGACGAGTCAACTTAATCGCTGTCCTACAACAAATGCAGGCGATGCTCCGACGATCTGAGTGGAGCGAGGTCAAAATGCACTACGAGCACGGCCGATCTCATGCTAGCAGCGTCACCTATGTCTACCGGCGCGACGCGGCGTCCGATCCGTGGGAGCCGTGGGTCGTGATTGCGCAGTCGGCGATTCTCAAGCGGCTCGGCATCACCGGCTGGGGCCTGTACGCCGCTCGAACCTTCAAGCGCGGCGACTATATCGGCAAGATGAGCGGCACACTCGTCGGGCATTATGCGACGCGCGAGGCGGCGATGACGGCACCCGAGACGCGACGGTTGCTCCGACGCGGCCACGACAAGCTGATTACGGTGCGCCCGTCGCAGGGGTCGGGCTTTGATCTCATCGATGGGCAGGGTGCTGGTCCGCCGCATGTCGAGATGGCGAACGATCCGCGAGGCACGCGCCTCGAGCCGAATACGGAGCTGACCGAGTACGGCTGGCTGCGCGTGACGCGTGGACAAGTGCCGGCCTTCTCGTTGGCCAAGACGGTGGAGCAGAACGTGGACGCGGAGCTACGGTGGAGCTATCAAGAATCTTATTGGGACCTGCACGAGCTACTGGGGACGGACGCGGCACACGCAATCGAGGTGGACTAAGACACACACACACTGGGACTACACTCGCATCACTTTACGCACCCTCCTCACCATCCGAGCCAGCACTATCCGATTCTGGACCAGCATAATCAATGTACTCTTGACGCGACACCCAATACTCAGACAGTGGCCTTTTGTCAAACTCATCGCTGATGCTGTCGTAGATGGGATCTTCCGCTGCCTGATCTCCGTCTTTTGACCAGTAGCGCAACCGACCCCATTTGACAAGCATGGTTCTGGTACGATCGGCATCTTTTGGGATGCGAAAGTGTCTCTCACCAAAGTATGAAGCTACAATGAACTCTGCGTTCTCAGGGTCAGGTCGAAGCGTCGACGGGGGACACTGGTTAAGCATGTCATCTCTAAGTTGGCTCAGTTCTTCGCGGAGGGCTTCGACCTCGGATTGCAATGCATTCCGTTCGGCGATGGCCTCTTTGCCCCACTTGGCCATCACGATACTCAAAGCTTGCTCGGCGAGCTGCTGGCGGTTGGCTTCGTTCATGTACTTCTTTATCATTTGCTTCTTCATCTTCGCTTACTTTGGTAAATGGCTTCAAACAATCTGATCAACAGCATTATTTTTTCATTGTTGGCATGCAGAGGCGCGTCACTCGACGAGCACGATTTTGCATCCGCAAGTTAAATGCCGACCACCAATCTCGACGGCTACGACACGAGCAAGAGCATCGCCACCTTCCACCGCATGGCTCAGATCGCGCTCAGCACCATGGTGCCACCCGCATACAGCTACCACACGATCCGCCGCCTGATTGAGGTGGACGAGGACGAATCGGTGGACGTTGCCTCCGACGATCCGCTTGGCCGGACCCTGCTTACCGCCGCCAACGGCATGAGGTTCACCGAACGCGTCGGCCAGATCGAGACCGAGGTCGACCCGACGGCATCGATTGCGACGCTCTTCGACGGCAACTCACCCTTTGCCAAAGCGCTCCACCCCAAGCTCTACCTCGCCTACGATCTGCGCAGGGCGAGCACTCCCATCTGTGCCATGTTGACCGCGTGTGACTTTACGCGCGACGACTCGCTGTCCACCTCGAGCATCACCACCGCCTTCTGCTCCGACAACAGTATACCGCGCCTCGGATCCAGCTGGCTGCTCTGCGACGTTGTCGTTAGCAAGAAGCGTAGCTCCGGTGCGCTCCTTGTGTTGCAGGTGTACATGCTCGCCATGCGCAGTAAACGGCCAGGCGTCTGCGCGGTTGCAGTCACCAAGGCGGGAAAAAGCCTCTTAGAGACCCTCGGTTTCCGAGGTGTGAGCTTCCGCGAGGGCGGCGTGACCAAGACATTCATGTATACCAAGACCGGCAGCCTCTCAATGGAGCAGATCAATCGGCGCCTCTCGTTTGCAGGGGACAAGACGCTGCTCCAGGACTTGTGCTTCCGTTTTGGGCTCACACCGGCTACGAGCTCCAAGGTCATGGGGCGGTGCTGATGGCGGCGCGTCGAGGATACGCGTCGAGGATGCGCGTCGAGTATACGCGTCGGCCCACCGCGATTATCTCCGCCTGTTGGTAAGACCATGCAGCCGATCGTCTTCGATCTACCTGAGAGTCGTCGACTCGTGGATGTCAAGCGCGAGTGGCGTGCCAAGGGAAGCGTTTGGGCCGCGGAGGACGTGCGGCGCCAGCTGCTCATCTTGTCGCAACGCGGCTCGCACATCCAAGCGGCCATCGAGGAGCTGTGCAACGAGACGGTGAGCCTCACCTCGCTCTCGGAGTCGGCGTGCTTGCAGCTGCGCAAGGGTCGCACGAAGGCGTGGCGCGTGCAACAGATGGCGGCAACGGAGGCACCGGCGTTTGTGGACGAGAAGCGGTGCCACTACGAGCGCGTCGTCATCAGCGCCGACAACCCGCACAAGTGGGAGCTGGGCGAACGCTGAGCGAACGCTGGGCGTTCCTAATTTTTTTGCGCGCTCCTTCGACTGCGTTCGACGGCGTCGGATTACTTTCGATCCTATACTCAAAACGAAATGGAGACGCTACCGTCTGAGATGCTCATGAAGACGCTCAGCTACTGCAACGCGGCCACGCTCATCCGTGCGTCGATGGCGTGCTCGTGCTTGAGAGAGGCGGCGACCGAGGTGGCGATGGATCGGGCGGAGGCGATGGGGATCGCACTCGAAAATCCGGACGAGTACACGGGCTTCGATCGCACGGCGGAGCAGGCGCTATCTGTCGTCTTCAAGGCGGAGCTCGACGGCATGTTGCGGGGCATGTTGCGGGGCTCGTGCATCGAGTTGCGCGGCAGTGCCTTCCTGTACTTTCGCTTGATGGAGCGCGATGTCGATTGGGCGGTGGGTGAGGAGGAGGCGATGCTGGTCTTCGACGGCGATCGTGTTGACTGGCTGCACGCTCGAGACGAGTACTACGAAGGTGACGAGGATGTCGTGCGACGCATGAACCTGCAACGCCACAAGACGCTGTGGCTTGAGACGGCGCGCGACTACCTCGCGTACACGCGGCACCTCGCACTGCACCCCAAGTACGGCCGGACGGGAGACCCGCTGGACGTGTACCGCTCGCTCTTCGACCACAGCAGCACCGTCTACGATCCGTGGGGCGGTGCGTCGCAACGAGTCTGGCAGCACGAAGGGCTCGGTTGTCGACACGCGTTCTGGTTCAGGTGCACACTGTGCTTCTACGATGCGGTGGAGGCGGTGGCACGACGGTAGGCGCTCTTGCACTCGACTGTGCTCTTGCAATCTACCTTGCGAGCTGGATTGCTGCGATGGCCAAAAAAAGGAGGGGCTGCACGAGGGAAGCCGATTTCTTTTCGCGCTTACGAGAGCAGATCGCGGATTGCAGGCAAGTCTTCCGCCAGATGACCAGAACCGTCGGGTGCATAGTGCACCTCGGCCTGCTTGCGACGCGCCACCCACTTCCGAATCTTCACCATGTACGCGCATGCGAGGATGCAGCGGTACAGATGCGCCTTCACCATGTACCGGTACTCGCCTATGAGGTTGACATCAGGGCCGCTGTCGGGCGTTCCAGGCTCCATGGGCTGCCACATCCAGACGCCATTGGGAGCGAGCGGCGTGTCGACACTACCGCTGAACCAGCCGTTGCGATGCGCGATGCTCATCACCTCGTGCGAGTACGGCGTACCGCGCCACTCAACCTCGGGCCAGTCCTCGCAGTGGCAGCACAGGGCTTGCCTCTTACACCGCGGGCACTCAGCCACGCAGCAGCCATCCATGTGGAGCTCACCTGGAGCGGCATCGCAGTCACGGCAGCGCAGGATGGGGAAGGCTTCCATCTTGCACGCGTCACATGCGCACGGTCCGACAAAGGAACGCGCTTCGAATTTGTTTCCGTTGAAGTCTCTCAATATGCTCAGCAGCATTGGTTTTTACTTTGGGAGCCATATTTATCTGCTGGATTTGAACGCACTCGAGATCGATGCGCAAAAAGAAAGGCCGCGGTTTCCACGCGGGCCGCGGTTCACTGCTGCAACAGCTCGCTCAGCACGAGGTGGTCGGGGATGCATGCCGAAAGATGGCCAAACGCTCTAGCTGCTCATCCGCTGCATCCAGAGCACACGGAAACGGCGCTGCGGCCAACCTCGCGACCGGCATCGCACCCGGACCACTACCGCCCAACTTCCCACCCGGTGGTTATATTGGGGTACTTTCTTCCTTTTTGGTGCATGTTTTCTTTTTTTGCTTTTTCTATAAGGTTGAGAAAACGTGCACCATTACTATGGGTTCGATATTGATCGACTTACTGTGGACGCTGATATTGCAACCAACCTTACCGACCGGCATCGCACCCGGACCACTACCGCCCAACTTCCCACCCGGTGGTTATATTGGGGTACTTTCTTCCTTTTTGGTGCATGTTTTCTTTTTTTGTTTTTTCTATAAGGTTGAGAAAACGTGCACCAAAATTTCATGTGCACCAAAGTTGGCCACTTTGACTGGGACTTCAACTTTGGCCGAGGTGCTCCGACCCTGCACCGACGCCCATGCACCGACCTCTGAGCACGCCCCGACCTCTGACCATGCACCCCACTCACTTGATCATCCGTACCGCTCGCCTGTGCAGTCCATCCTCGAGCTCCCATGACCCGCTCACCACTCTCGTCGTCGCCGGCCGAGTCTCAAGCCGCTGACGCCATTTCACGAAGCCACCCGGCGCCAACACGCAATCCACCGCATCAGCGCCATACAGGTAATACGTGCCCCCTTGAGCCCGCTTGCGCGTCGTGTGCGGCATGTCTCTCGCCTCTCGCGCCGTCAATGCGAAGAGCCGCGTGAACATGCCGCGCGTCAGCCCGCCTTGGTACAGTGCCACTAATCGGAGCAGTGTCTCGTCCGCCCGACAGGCATCACGCCACGACTTGCAAACCAAGGTCGCCGCAAAGTATGTACTCGGGCCAATTCCGCCGCTCAATATGCAAAAGACCAAGTCGGGATTCGAGAGCACAGCGTCGCCGGCCGCCCATCGATCACGCTTCATTTCATGTACGCAACATCTTTTCTTAGTGCCGAACGAACTCAGTTCAGTACCTCGGCCACCATCCCCTCCAGCACCCCCGCCACCTCCGTCACCACCATCGCCGCGTGATCATGCATCTCGGCCTTCCGCCACTCACGGTCCACAACGCTCGATCGCTTCACCCACCGCAGACCCAAGTGCTCCGTCGTGCTGCCTGGCTCGGTCACTACCCGCGACTCGGGCCATCTCGTGTCAACGTCCCAGTCGTCGAGCGCCATTCCGCTGACAAAGACGTGTGCCTTGCATTGCCTCGACCATCCCTCGCCGTACCGCCGCCTGTCTTTTTGGAGCCAGTCCAAAGTGTTCGATAGCAGCCCCGCCGACTCCTCCCTCGCCTCCCGTATGGCCGTCGCCCACGCGTCTCCGCCATCCTCCGCCTTCACCTTGCCTCCCAGCAGCCCGAGCTTGGTCACGCCGTTGCGTCGCTCTACGGTCATGAGCACCCGCGGCTCCGGTGGATCCCACGTCTTCACGGGTACCAGGAAGGCGGCGCAGTACTCTTCTTGCCTGGATCGCTTCGACTCCTTTGCGCTTCGAGCACTGATAGGACGCTTCGCCTTCGATGCCGCATCACCCGTCACCGCCGCCCTCACCTCCTCGCAGTCCGCTGTCGCCTCCGCCAACGCCTCCCTCGCCTCGGTCACCGAGTCCATGTCGCGATCCTGAAGGCCGTAAAATTCCTTGAGTGCCAACCTGTACTCGATGCCCTGCGCCTCCAAGTCCGCCTCCGCGTGTCGCAAGCCCGCCTCAACATCAAAGCCGTCCCTCGCCTCCACCGCCTGGCCATCAAAGACAAAGGCGCCTGTATCGCGGTACTCGACCGGCAACATGTCAAAGCCCTCCGCTCCCACCGCCTCTCGCGCCAGTCGACGAAAGGTGGCGGCGCAAATCTTCTGCACGCGGTCCTCCGTGGTCTCAATCAGGTACGAGAAGACCTTGTTGTCGCGTTCACGGTCATCCAGACTCGGCACCTCGCGCTTCAAGTGAGCTCTTAATGCATCCACATACGCCTTGTTGCATGGCGCGTCGAGAATGGCCTTGCGCAAGCGTCTCAATTCCTCTTGCAGCTTCAGCACTTCAGAGCATCGCTCCGAGTCCGATCGGAGCTCGGCCTTTTGCAAGCACTTTGCGTAGCCGCCGCCATTGCCAAGGATGTTGGGCCAGCGCTTGGTGGCCGACGGCTCAATCTTGTGCCACGACGCGACTCGCTCATGCCAACCGTCGCGGTCAAGTATGTACGACTTGCACAATTTGGTCGCTGAAGCAGGCAGCCCGGCTTGCTTCGCCTCGTGCAGATACAGTGCAAAGTCGGAGCAGACGCCATCGGCATCGTAAAAGTATCGACCGCACAGCTTGATCCTCACGTCGCTCGGCAGCCCATGGAAGCCCAAGGTGCGAAGCTCGCCATCGCCATAATCCCTCCACTCGCCGCGTACGTAGTGCCGTGCCTTGCCCATGGCCATCGGCTTGTACTCGTACACCTCACGCCGTGTTCGCCTGCCTTCTGCATCTGCAGGTGGCAGCGTCTTATCCAGCTCCGACACGATGGCGTGCCGCGTACTCATGCGCCGAAGCTTGGATCGCCATCCCCGCAGCTTGCGAAGCCACGCATCGTCTGGGCTTTTGTTCACCTCGCCGCTTCGCTTGGCAATCAACTCCAGCAGCACCCGTTCCGCCGCCTCGCGCTCCTTCTCGTCCGTGCGCCAGTCGTCGAGGCACTCGATGATCTTGCTCGCCTCGAAGGGAACGTACCGAACATTGGGATCGTACGGCGCCGCCATCGCCACCGCCTCTTCCACCGCCATCTCGTCCTCCTCCTCGAATCCCATCTCCGCCTCGAATTGCATTTGCTCGAGTCGATCCCGTTGCTCGCGCCTCTCTTCCTCGCGCAAGCGCTGCCACGACTCGAAGCGTGACTGATACTCTGCTGCGGGCACAAACTCGTGCATGGCGGGGTGGTAGAGGAGCATCTTCTCGGCGTACCCTGGTGCCAGTTCACCCACCTCCCAGCTGACGATCATCACCGCACGACTGCCGCGAGGGCCCACCTGCGTCGTCTTGAGTCCGTTCTTGGACGAGGTGGCCGGCTTCATCCCGCACTGCTGCATCAACACCGCCTCGATCGTCTTGTGCAAGCCGGTGCATTTGCAACCACTCCGCAGCCCTTTGCATCCCATCTCCACCGCCTTGCTGCGCGCCGCCTTCGTCATTGCCTCGTCATCCTTGGTCCCCCTACCTCGCTGCATGCGGTTGTGCGCGTCCACCCACGCGTGCTCCTCCGCTGTAAATGTGCGCGGCTCCAACAAGTCGGTCAGCTGCAGCCCGAGGACTTGCGCAAACTGCGTGAGCAGTGGCATCTTCCGTCCAGCGGTCAAGCTGACTGCCGTCACCGAGTCCGCTGCGTGGCCAGTCTGCTCGGCGCGGACCTCGGCCACCTTGATGTCCGCCTCCGGCACGAATCGCATGAGCGCACGATTGTAAATGTCGCGGCGGTTGCGATCTACATACAGATCGGCATAGTCGTCCTGACATTCTGGGAACGCTCGGACATCCTTGAGTACGCTCCACACCTCCCGCATCGCCCCTGCCCTTGCATTCCCTATGGGCTGTGCTGATCCGTCACGCGGCACATGGCCAAAGCAATCGTGCCAGTAATCATCCGCCGTCCCTTCATTCTTTGCCTCACGCCTTTCCACCTCTTCCACCACATAGGTGAACCGCATTTGGGGGTCCATATCGGCCACCCTCCGATCCTCGCTGTGCTCCAATGGCTTCGAGGGCTCCTCCTTCTCCTGGCGCCGGAATGCTTGCAGTTCCAATTGCTGCGAGGGATTCAGGCCTTCCATGAGCTGCAGTTGATAGCCGCGGGTCGGGAGGATGCAAAGCTCAAACAGGTTGATCGTGTGCGCTTCGTATTGATCACGACGCTCCACCTCGTTCCACGCGCTCACCTCCGCCAACGCCCCCTCGATGCTCATGGGCGCGGCCGCCGTCGGTAGCGCCCCCACCACGCCGTCGCCATGGTCGATGCGCAAGCCGCGACGCGCAATGTACGCAGCCAGCGCACCGGCATCCGCTCGTCGAATTGCACTCAAGCGCTCCATCTCGGCGTGGCGTACGGCGAAGAACTTGCGTTCCACACGATCCGTCTCGCTCGGTGCGGTCGTGATTTCCGGTGGCGTGTCGTCGATCAGCATGAAGAGTGCGCCATCGAGCTGTGCGGACCCGAGCGTCACGGCATCCAGCGGAGTCTCCGAACTTCGACCCGGCCGTCCAGTGAGTTGGGCGACCATGCGATTGAGACTGACACCGTGGGTGGCGCAGCCGCGTGCGGTCTCGAAGAAGCCCCACGAGCACTTGAGCGACATGTCGGTACCCACCGCCATGACGGTGGACGTGAAGATGGCGTCGTACTTCTCCATGTACTGGTCGACTCGTCCAAAGTGCAGCTTCCGCAACTGCTCGCTGGACTTGCCATGGTAGCAGCCGTGTTCCATGCCAAGCTGAGTGGCCTGATACGCTCGTTTAATCACCTGTCGAGGTGTGGCGCCACCGTAAAAGGTGCGATTGGGCGTGCCGCTCCGTCGGGCATCCCTCGATCGCATGAGACTGTACTCGAGCCACTCCTCAAACCAGCGCCTGTGCTCCTCATTCGACTTGAAGCCGTAGATCAGCGTGCGCTTCATGGCCGGAACGGTGCTCTGCACGTACAGCACATCGTTCATGGGCGCGACACTACGAATGAAGGCCTCGCACTTGCCGTCAATGTCAGCGTCGGCATCCATGAGGATCGTGTGGGAGCAGAGAGTTGCCAGCTCTTTGAGCACCGCCATCGTCGTCTGCGGCCACTTGATCGTCGAGCCGCCAAAGCTTGCGGCCAGCGTGCCAAACTCGTCGATCACGAGGCTGCCGCCCTTGTACATGGACCGCCATTCGTCCAGAATGTGCACTTGCTCACCAGACACGATGACTACCTCCTGCTTGCACCATTTCTTCGTCGACTGGCCTTCGGGGGCGTCGAGGTAGTTGCGGCAGTCTATGCCGACGCGACGCAAGTCGCTCTCAATCTTGTAGGCCAGATTACGCCGAGCCGTCACCACCACCGTCGGGCCTTGCTTCTCGGACAGCCACTCGATGACGCGGAAGGTCTTCATGCCGCCCATCCCCACCACCAGCACGAGCGTGCCGTTCACCGGCGGCTCAAACCTGACCGTCTCCCTCGTCTCACTCACGACCTCGGCTCCGTCCAACTTGGGAACTTTGGCGCCATCGAGCTTCACATGCATCACCTTGACTGGAGGCAGGCCACCGCCACGAGACCACGGTTGGATGCCAACACGAGAACGACAGGGAGCACGAATGGCGCTGCGCAGACTCACTTGAGCAGTGCCTGCTTCGTGTGCATTTAGTTGCGTGTCATTGGCGTCATCATTGGATGCAATATTCATCTCTTTACTCATGGTTCAACATTTATATCTTGCTCAAATGAACGCAACTACTTCAGCAGTTGCAAAAAAAGAGATGGTGATTACTCCGCCCTCACCACGTGCGGCTGGTGCACGAACGCGGGATCCAGCTCTACAATCTGGGCGAGACGCCTTTCATACGCCGGCGTACCTTGCAGCCGACTCAGTTCGCAATTCCACCTCCAGGCCCGTCTGGCATGCGTCTTGTCCACACACGCTCTTGCGCGCCTTGTGCACTCGTTGGAAGATTCGATAATCGCACGACGCTTCTCCATTTACTATCGTGGCGAAATTCGTGGAGCGACTTTGAACGCGCAAAAAAAAGAAGCGACTGCGCGCTCTCCACCACGCGTCTACGCGGAACGGACGTGCATGCAGTGCGGCGTGCCGAGCACGATCGCCTCCTCGTACTCCTTGCGCAGGCTCTCAAACTGCGACGCGGCTTCGGGTCCTAGCTCGTACCGCCGGACGCGCCAGCGGTGCTTCGACCATCCTCCCGTGCGGCCCGTGTTGTCGGCCACTTTCAAGATCGCAAAGAGCGACGACAGCGTCACCGCTTGGTCCGTGTTCGCTCCCGCGAGCTGCGTGCAAAGCTCGGCCAGCGCGGGCAGCTTCTGCGTGAGGATGACCTTGTTCCCAACGCGGTCCTCGCAAATGTACGAGCTGTACTTGCCGTCGCGGCCTCTCCTGATGTGGTACTCTGGTTGGAGCCCCACGAGCCGCTGGTGCGCGCTGAGCCGCATCGGCTGCGTCGGGCTGCCCTTGAACGAATTGGAGCTCATGTTCACAACTCCCATATTTGAGTACACGCAAGATTTATTTCTTCGATCACCCGCGCACTTGTGCGTTCCGCGGTGAGCACCCAACCGAGCTCCGTCCCCGCGCCCCCCTCCTCCCGCGTGCTCTCTGTCGTGCGACCCATTGCCCCCTCGCCCGCTCTACGCATCCACCTCCTCCAACGCATCCAGCGCCGACACCAGCGACTGCCAATCGCCGCTCTTGGCCGCCTCACTTGCCTCCTCCCAGCCCGTCTTCACCACGTCGATCGCTTCGGCTCTCGCGTGCCAGTCGACGGGCTCGGCGTAGTCGTTGGCCCAGAAGTCCTCCTTCTCCTTCGCCTCCGCCTCACGCGACTCGCACTCGGTCTGCGCGGCGTCCACGAGGGCGGAGAGGAAGATGACGTCGAGCACCTTGCGGGCGACCTCCTTCTTGATGAGCGCCGTCACCTTGTCGTGCAGCGTTGCGGGTCCGCCGCGCTTGCGCTTGCCCTTGGTGATCTCGCCGGCGTGCCAGCGGCAGAGCAGCACGAGGCTCTCCGGCGTGAGCACGTCAACCACGTCCTCGAGGGCCTCCTCATCGACGCTCTCCTTGGTGACGGCGTCGATGAAGGCGGCGGTCTTGCGCTGGACGGTGCCGAAGAACTGGTTGCCCGAGCGCTTGATCGCCTTCTGCGCCAGCTCCTGCACACGCGCATCGACTGAGGAGAGATTGACGGTGGACATGAGAGAGCTCGTGTTCTCTGCTCGGCTTTGGACACTGCTCGCCTTTGGTCAAGGAAGCTTCCTCAATGGCCGCGCTCGCCATCCTCGTCTCCGAGCGCGCCCTCCAAGCCACTGCTGACCGCCTGCGTGCCGAAGGCGTCGACTTCACGCCGGCTCCGCCCCACGCGCTTGTCATCCCATGCGCCACGACGGACTCGGACCATTTCCGCTTCTTCCCCGGTCTCGACGACGCCACGTCACTCAAGCTTGCTGCCGCACTCACGGGCGTCACCTCGCAGCATCTCTCGGCGCTCGTCTCCTCCGCGTCGATGGTCACGCTGCCGTTTGACTCGCTCTCGGACGGCGACGGCCTCTTTGTCATCCACGGCGCCATCACCCAGCTCATGTTTAACGTGGTAGCCGCACCTCAGCCGTCGGTGCTCGGTCCAGGCACGGGTGGCCCGTGGGTGCTCTTTCGTGCCAACGAGCGGACCGACGGCTTCGGCCTGCAGCCTCTCAACATGCGAGACGACGAGCTGCTGCCGAGTTCGACGGCCATCATGTCGCGCGCCGCCAGCTTCTGCCGAGTTCACGCGGGCGACGCTTGATCGCAACGCGCAATCGACGCGACGACGGTGCGGATGGAGTCGGCGTGCGACTTGTACAGGAGGGCTTCGGTTCGCTTCGGCTTGGTGCCGTCATTCGTGGGGGCGACGACGGTTTGGTGCTGGTGGTCGAGGCGGTCGGGCAGGCCGTACAGCGCCGCCGTCTCGTTGAGGAACGTGCGCAGCGGGTCGTGGGTGTAGCGCGTCATGAACTGGGTGACGCTCGGGTCGATGGCATAGCCATTCTGTTGGTCGTAGTGCAGCCGCGTGGCCATGCGCACGCGCAGGCATTCGAGCAAGTAATTCAGACAGAGCGACTGGTATGCCGGGCTTTCGTTGCAGTCGCGGCAAAAGGGCCGAGCGGCACCCGGCCTCTCGCCGTAGCAGTGATCCTTCATCTTCCTGTCGACGGCCGTCGTGTCCATTCCAAGCGCCCGGTTCAGCCTTGCCTCGGTGAGCATGGCGGCGCGCTGGTCGTGCGAGCTCTGCCGTTCGGGTGGGAGTGGGGAGCCGAGGAGGGCGCGCACCAGCCGCGTGTGTCGCTGCAACCGCTCCAGCTTTTCTTTTGCTACAATTATCTCCACGCCTACCTCGGGATCCTCACTGAATGGCGCCGCCCGCTCCAGCACCGCGGTCACTTCCTCCAATGTCTGCGCGTCTCTCAGTGCCGTCAACGCAGCGTCCATTTACTCATGACGCAACATTAACATCACGCTTCTACGACCATTCTGCTAACCGATCCTACTCCTCGACCGCTGCAATCGGGTCGCGAGAACCACCGACGCCACCCGGCGCCCATGTGGTCGGCGTTCGTGTGCCAAAGATCTCGCGCGCCGTAGCAGTGTACCCGTCGTCAAGCATCGCCGCCCGACCGACCCGCGTCACCGCCCAACCGACCAGCGGCTTGCTTCCCCGTCTGCTGCCTTCCTCAGAACGCCACACCGCGCGCCGCCAGCTCCGCCGCCACCTGCGCTTCGGTGAAGGACTCGGTGATCGTGCGGAAGACGATGGAGCCGCTCGGCCCGGCGTTGTCCACCTCCGGGACCGCGTGCTGGGCAGAGGCAGAAACAGAGCGCGCGAGCAACTGTCAGCGTATTGGCAGAGGAGCGTTCGGTGCTTCGGACATACCTGCGTCGCGAGGTTGGCGTGCATCGTCATGATCACCGCCGTGCCCGGCGCGAGCACCTCGTCGAAGAAGGGTTGCGTCTCGCCGATGCGACGGAGCGCAAAGGGACGGCCGTGGGCGCCGAGCTTGACGACGGTGATCAGCGACTGCGCATCGATGGAGTCGGGCTTGTCAAAGTGCCAGCCGATCGAGTGGTGGCCGTCTTCGTACGCGGTGACGATGTAGTGGTTGGCGCGGACCACGCCGTTGGCATCGCACCACGCATCGTACGTGTCGGCCATCGGCGCCACCTCCGGATACATGGCGACATCGACTGTGGCGGGCAACACTTTCCACTGCCAGCCAGTGTAGCGGTAGCGCAGGAAGCCGACGGCAGCCGACGCGCCGCGCTGGAGCCAGATCTTGCAACGGCGCAGCACGCGGCCACGGTACTTGAGGGCAACGTTGTCCCCATCCACCCACTGCACGACGTCACGCACGATGGCGTCGCCCTCACCACGCACGGGGTAGTTTGCTTGCAGGTGGGCGAG
>Ga0315315_10001075_pt1 | contig 24766 bp, 20 predicted proteins | sample M140m3416metaG_FD_203699 | JGI IMG/M metagenome (GOLD analysis project Ga0315315, IMG submission 203699) | Ammonia-oxidizing marine archaeal communities from Monterey Bay, California, United States - M1 40m 3416 | ecosystem: Environmental > Aquatic > Marine > Intertidal zone | place: USA...
CTGCATTATTGGGTTGAGACAGGTCGTAACCAGCAGAGAATGCCTCACCAGATCCACGGATGATCATGACTGATATATCTTTTTTTCTATCCCCCTTTCGGAGCTCCTGAAATAGTTCGTTCCGGATTTCGTCGTTAAGTGCGTTTCTCTTTTCTGGTCTATTAAGTGTAAATCTAAGAATTCTTTCTGAAGGTTGGTCTACAAGTACATTTAATTTAGTCATCGCTACCTATCTTGTTTTTGTTTCGAAAATTAAGCCAACTCACCATTGAGGTAAGCATCTCGAAGCTTTCGTTTGTTGATTTTTCCCATGGTATTGCGAAGTAGCGTTGGAACTGTGTTGTATGACCGTGGGCACTTATAGTGGCTTAATCTCTCTCGAAGCCACTTCGTTATCTCCTCCATGTTTAATTGGGAAGTTGGGTCCGTGGGCACAATTAGGGCGATTAGTTCTTCGCCTAAGTCTTTGTGAGGAATGCCGATGCAAGCTACATCTGCTATCTCCTGGTGATCAATTAGTACTTGTTCTGCTTCAGCAGGGTAGAGATTGACACCCCCTGAGACGACCATATCGCTGAAACGGTCAGTTATAAATACGTACCCGTTTTCATTCATGTACCCGATTTCTCCTAATGTGAACAAGCCTGGTTCAGGGTTTGCTTGGGCAGTCTTTTCAGAGTCGTTGGGGTAGATTATTCCTCGACCAGTTGAATCACGGAAAAATAGTCTTCCTTCTGTTCCGACTGGTAAATCATTGAGGTCCTCGTCTAACACATAGGCTGTGAAAGGCGGAATTGCTTTTCCTACGGACCCTGGGTTCTCCAGCCATTCTTCACTTGTGATTGCACAAACTGTTCCAACTTCGCTTGCTCCGTAAGCGTCTCTGAAGATTGGACCCCACCAATCAATCATTTCACGCATGACATCAACGGGACATTTTGCTCCAGTGTGAGCCGCAAATTTCATTGAGGAAACGTCGTACTTCTCTTTCACTTCTTCTGGTAGGCCTAGCATTCTTACGAAATGTGTTGGAACCATTAGAGCAGACTCTGTTTTGTATTTATCAATAGCAGCGAGAGTCGTTTCAGCATCAAATCTCCCTAATATGACAGATGGAATTCCTAATGTTAGGAGTCGCATCCCTGACAATGGTCCTGTGTGATACATCGGACCTACTACGAGATGTGTTCCGAATTCGGCGAAGCCACTTTGGCTAAGTCCTTTAATGTGTTCAGTCATTGTTGATCCACCAGCAAACATTGTCGGCGGTAGTTCCGTACCTTTAGGGAGACCTGTAGTGCCAGATGTATAAAGTAAATTAGGAAGTGGGGTCACTGCGTCGGGAGATGGGTCGGCTGATCCGGTTAACAGCCATTCTTCCCAGTTAATGACGTCTTTGTGTTCTTGACAATTCCATCCAACAACTTGTGTAATTCCTGCTTCTTTAGCTGCTGCTATTCCTCTATCAGCTGTTTTGTTATCTATAAATAAGATTTGGCTTTCGGAATCTTTGAGAATATAGCTTGCTTCTTCTGAAGTTAAGTGAAAGTTGACTGGGACTGAAGATGCTCCACCGAATAGACCACCAAGATGAGCTAAAGCCGTTTCAGATGCATTTTCTGCAAAAACTGCAACTCTTCGCTTGACACCTAAATCGCTGCCGAGAATTATATTAGCTGCCCTATTTATTATTTCGTCAACTTCTTCCCACGTAAGCGATTTGTAAGGATCAATCATCGCTACTGAGTTAGGTGTCTTTTCTGCTTGTTGTTGTGCAAATTTTGGCATTTATCTCCCTAACATTCTCGAATGGTTAGTCACTTTGATGTTCTGTCTAATAACGAGGATTTTAATTGTATTGTTTTTTTCTTTATCGGGTCTGCTAATGAGATTAGACCATCAGATCTAAAAATTGCTATTGCTATCATAAGAGCACCTGATGCTGTGACACGAAGTATTTGTCCTTCGCTGGATGTCGTTGACAGTAACCCTGCGGGGGTTAATGCTGCTCCAATCATTGCGCCACCTATATGCCCAACACCTCCAAGAAACAGAAGTGAGACATTTCCAATTCCTGATAACGCATCCCAAGTCGAGATTTGAAGAACTGTTTGTTGGTATGCGGTAAGAACACCAGCTATTCCAGCAAGTGCAGAACCTATGCCAAAACCTAAGAGTTTTGTATTAGCTACGTTTACTCCAACAGAACTTGCCGCTCTTTCGTTAGAACGTACTGCTAAAAATTTTCGACCTGTAACTCCTTTACGGATTCCAACAACAGCAAATATGCAAATAAGTAACCAAATGCAGCAAAAGATAATTAGAGCTGGTCGGTCTCTACTGACTGAAGGGTCAACAGTAATATCTATTCCGAACCACTGTGGGGGTGGGACTGAAAGGTTAGATTGGGCCCCTTTGCCTATCAGTGATTCGTTTCCCATGACAATCTCTGTAATGGCTACAGCTCCTGCAAGTGTGACAACTGCAAGTTGCAATCCCCTGATTCTTACTGCAGGGATTGCTATCAAAATACCTACTGCTACGGCAATACAAACTCCCAAGACCATTGCGAATGGTGAAGGAAGACCTGGTCCTTCTAGAGCGAATGCGCTAAATCCATACGTAGATCCGTCCGCTGCTAATCTGCATGAAAGGTAAGCTGCAACACCGGCAAAGGTTAGATTAGCGAGTGAAAGTTGCCCTAAATAGCCAATTATGATTACCGATGAAAGCATCAAAATCGCAGCAATAGTGCTTGTAATTAAACGTCCTTGGGTGACAGATGAACCAGTGAATAGTATCCATGCGCTGATACAGACAATTGATACGCAAAGCGTTCTCGGTCGAACTGGTGTGGGTGCTCGCGGTTGTCTCTCGGCGAATCGTGTTCCTCTAATAGGTAATCTGTATCCTTTTGTGAATTGAATCACAATGATTACCAGTAGTGGGATAGCTTGACGTAACCCCTCGCTTGGGATCCATTCAGGCCACCATTCTTTAAGAGTAAATCCTGCTGCACCAGATTGGAATACGCCTATGAATATTCCTCCGATTGTTGCAAGCCCAGTAGCTGTTAAATTTCCAAATAGTGCGGCACCGAGAGCAGGCACCACAAAAAGTGTGTATCGAGTGGGGGTAAGTGTTACAAAGTCGAGTGCCAATATTCCTGCAACTCCTGTAATCGTTGTTGAGATTAGCCAGTTTACAGTTGCAATTCGGTTCGCTGAAAAGCCAAGAAGGGTGCCACCTATCTCTGAATCCTCAATGGCACGTGTGCTTAGCCCCATTTTGCTTCGTTTATAGTAAATAGCTAATCCGCCACCAATAACGATTGCGATTAGTGCAAGTAGAAGTCTGCTGTATTCGATACCACCATCAAGGCCTAAGGGGTTTCGCCAAACACCCTCAGGAAGTATTCCATCAACCAGTCTTGATTTAGAACCAAATTGATAGCTTGCCAGAGAAGTCAAATAAACTAAGGCTCCTAAAGATCCAATAATTTTTGATATTGGAGGTTTATTCCTGAGTGGGCCAAATATTAAAGTCTGGACGATAATACCTAAGAGAATTGACATAAAAACAGCTGCCAAGAAAGAAGGAAGTGGCCCAACTCCTGTTGAGGCAAGACTTAACTTGTACGGAATATCTATTGGTCCTGGAAAGAAATCAAACCAAGGGAAGTACATATCGCCTGTCTCGCGCATGGTGATGAATGTGTATGCCGGGTACATTGCCAAAGCACCTTGGTCTAGATTTATGAGTCCGGACCCTTTATGACCGACCACAATGCCGGTAGCAAGAATGGCGTAGAAACCACCAATTCCAATACCGAGTATGCATAACATCAGGATTTCGCTCACGTATAGACGTTATTGCTTAAAGAAAAGAAATCGCTATTTTTATGAGGAAAAGAAAATCATACCCCCATCCCAAGATATGTGAATCCAATCTTTTCCATTTCGTTCTTATCATATAGATTTCGCGTATCAATGAGGTTTGCAGATCGCATTGATTGCGCAACAACTTCCATATCTAATTGTTTGAACTCATCCCATTCTGTCAAGATCACTAGAGCGTCAGCATCGTTAATGCATTCATAGGGGCTATCGGTGACCTCTATTAGTGGCAGTTGCATTAAGGTGTCTTTCACAGTTGGGTCATAAGCAGATATTTCATATTCTTGTGCTTCTAATCTTTTGAGTACTTCAATAGATGGGGAATAACGAAGATCATCAGTTCCGGCTTTGAAAGTGAGTCCCCATGCTGCAACTCTTTTATCTTTTGAGTTATTTGGAACAAGTTGTTTAATTTTGTCAGCCGTTCGGTCTAAATGCTTCTGATTCAAATCAATGGTGTGTTCAAGCAGAGTGAAATCAAAACCAAATGAACGCGCAACTTGAGCAAGTGAGGCACTGTCTTTCGGAAAGCATGAGCCACCCCAGCCAGGGCCAGCTTTCATATAGTCAGATCCTATCCTGGGGTCATGACCAATACCGGCTGTGACATCCTCAATATTTGCTCCAGTTATCTCACACAGGGTCGCTATTTCGTTTACGAAAGTTAGTTTCATTGCTAAGTATGCATTTGCAGTGTGCTTAATTAGTTCAGCCGACTCCCAACTGCTCATTAGTACAGGGGCATCAATATTTGAATAAAGGCCTGCCACTCTTTCAGAGTATTCTGTCGAACAAGACCCAATTACTATTCTACTTGGCTCTAGAAAATCCTTTATTGCATTTCCTTCAGATAGAAACTCGGGATTTGAAACAACAAATATGCCATCGGTTCCAAGAGCCTCCTGGACTTTCTTTGCTGTACCTAACGGAACGGTGGATTTGTTAATAACGATGGAGTTTGGCTGTAGTACCGAAGCGATTTCGCTGATGCCTGCTTCAAAGAAAGATAGATCAGTACTGCCATCATTATTTGCCGGAGTAGGTAAGCATAGAAAATGAAACTCGGCATCTTTTGATGCATTCGTAGCTCCCAAAACGAATCTTAGCCTGTTTGTTTTGGTGACATTGCTTACTAATTCGTCAAGACCAGGTTCGTAGAAAGGAACTCTACCAGCCTGAAGATCATCAATTCGGTTCTTATCATTATCTGCAACAGTTACATGATGCCCAAGGTGAGCTAGGCAAGCACCAGTTGTTAACCCAACATAACCCGCTCCGATTACAGCTATTTTTGCCATTGTTCCTTCTAGAACTTCCCCGCTCAAATTGTATCTACGTAAAATCGTAAACTGTCTTCAAATTCTTGATAATGCTTAAGGGTTTTGGACTGATTTAAAGTAGCTAGGGTTTGCAACCTCCAACTTCATTGCGACAATGGACAATAGTTTTTCTTGAAGCATTTCAAACCTGTCGTCATAGTCGCCTTCTTTGATTTTTCTAGATAAATCAGGTTCATCAATTACTTCTAGGTCATTGAAGATTGTTTCAAGAGCATCTCTGTGAGAATTTCCTCTTTCAATTTCTCTAACAGCAATCTTTAATGCGTTAGCAGCGATTCGCAACTTCCATTTTGTGGCTCCGGCTGAGCCAGGCAAGACCTCTTCTGTGATGCATTCTTCAACTGCTTGAATAAGTTCTATCGCTGATGGGGCATCATATGGGTAATTCGTTCGGGAAGGCAGACCCCAGTCTGACATGTCTACATTGTTCATTTAATTACCTCCCTAATTGCCTGCAAAAGATCGTATTCGTTTTCTGCTACGCGTCTTCCTATGGCTGCTATTTCCAGAGAATTAGTTCGCCCTTTTCGAAAGTCCCCTCCCATTTGCAAGCATATAATTCCCCAACGTAAAGTCCCGAATATTTCCCACCATAGAAGTGTCGTCGTTGAAACGTTGCGCCCGCTTTCTTGACCGTAGCTATCAATCAATTCGTGATATGAACCTATTCCAGCAACTCGTTGATCATTCCCAAATCTCCATGCTCTTACACACATCCAACCAAGATCTTGAATTGGATCACCGAACTGGGCTATCTCCCAATCTAGAACAGCGTTAAGTCCAGAACTATCTATAAGAAGGTTGCCTAACCTAAAGTCACCATGAACAAAGGTGGATTCCGATATTTCAGGCTGATTCGCTCGCAGCCATCTAAAAGCAAAGTCAAAAGTTGGGTGTGGGTCGTTCAATGCCTCGTAGATGGATGTAAGTGATAATAAGGGATCTCGGATGTCACTAAGTTCTATTCCTACAAATCGACGTTTGTCTATCTTGTGGATCGCTGCTAGTGCTTTCGCCATATCGTGAATGAGACCCTCTCTTGCCTTTTGCCATTGTGTATCGCGAAGAATTTTTCTTGCTATCGTTTCTCCTTGCATCTTCTCGGTAATGCTGAAACTTCTACTACCTGGAGCTCCAGAAAAACCCGAAGTAACCACTGTCGGGACAGGGACGCCATTTAGTTTCGCTATTTGAAGAATACGGGATTCTCGTTCACAAGTGCCATTAAGCCGATCCATCCCGTCACGGTCTATTTGCATGATCAATGATTGACATTTTTCTTTTGTACTAGCCTCAAAACTCCACGTTTCCCGATTTGCTCCTCCAGATAATCTAATCAATTTGGAGACTTCTGTTATTCCGAGAATTTCCTCTAACCGTAATTCAAGCCAGTCGGCTCCGAAAACAGTGTCATTGCTCATTGGTAGGAACTCCGCTTGGTTTTCCATGAATTATTTGATCAAGGTATTCGCTCATTCCCATGCCTATTTGCCCATTGCATGTATACCTAGTCATGGCCTCAGTAATTCGTGTTTGGAGTTCAGTACCATCGGGAGATTTTCGACGATTTCGAAGTGGAATAAGTGAAATAACCTCACCGGAAATGTTGTACTCTGTACCTTCGGTTGTCACAGCCCAACACTCCATTCCAGTTTGGTACCCATGCTCGTCCCATTGGGACTCAACAGTGCAGTCAGTAATAAGCTTGTACTCATTTCCTTCCAAAACCATTCCCGAAGCTTTGACGTTATTATCTTGTTCATCTCTTGAAATAAGCGACAACATCATTGCGAAATCTTCCGAAAAAATCATCGGTAACCACCTGTACCAATTGATTGACTGCCAATACCTGGCACCCCAAGATTTGTCTCGCAGACCAAGTCCATTTACTGAATATGTTTCTGAACCCACTGACAATGTTCCTGACATCTTTCCATGTTGTTCGTAGTGCGCCTTAGCGAAACTTTTAGTACTGTCTTGGGTTAATTCCGTTCCATCTTCATAAGTGGGTTTGCCGCCAAACATCGGCGAAACACCAGTCCATGAAAGGTCAACTGCGCATTCAATGATTGGGTTGTTTTTGAAAGCATTCTTTGGGTCTGCCATTTGTTCTGGCTGATCAAGTAAACAAACTTTGCCGCTATATGAAACATTTAAGGATTTAAAGGGCTCGAGGACATTTATTTGGAGTCCACCAGCGTTCATTTCCGCATTTGTTGTAATTTCCGGTCGGCCATACATGAAGCCAACTTGCCCGTTAGGAAGGTATAAACAGACAGTCATTTCTGCATAGCCTTCATTGACCCTATTCCCAAGTCGAAACCAACCACCAATCTCTTGGTCAAGGTCAAACGTGTTTAAATACATAGATTCGTTGTAGTTTGTAACGTCATCTGGCTCGTGCGGGAATTCGTCTTCTTCTTCCAAGACTGTAATGATTTTCTTTCCCGCCATGGCTAAAACCTAGCCTGAAATTCTAGTTCTCAAAATTTTCCTATGTTAATTAGTGCCGGATCACCATAATTTGTGGTTTTAGTTTTTGTACTTTTGTCTAAAGTAACCTTGTTTGATGTAATAGGTTTTAATAAAGGGGGAATATGGCAGGTCGTTTACATAACAAAGTGACCGTTGTGACTGGAGCTGGAAACGGTATTGGTCGGGCAACAGCGTTACGGTTCGCAGAAGAAGGTTCGTCAGTGGTAGTGGCTGACGTCCAGATTGATAAAGCTGATGAGACAGTGCAGATGATCGAGGATAGTGGAGGGAACGCAGATTCAATTTCGGTGGATGTAACCAGTGGTGCTGACAATGATGCTATGGCTGAACTCGCAGTTTCAAAATTTGGTGGCTTGGATTGTTTGGTAACTGCTGCTGGAATCAGTCATGCCAATTATGTCTCAGGAGATATTGAGCCCGATATTAAAAATATTGTTGAAAACAGAGCCTCTTACCTCGAAAGGCCAGGTTGGGAATTTGTGGAGGCAGATCCTGATTCGTTTGACAAAGTCCTGAATGTTAATTTGAAGGGGACCTTATTGGGAATGCAATCATGCGTAGCGCAAATGCTTGAGGCAGGTACGAAGGGATCAATAGTCACTATTTCTAGTATTGCAGCTAAACACCCTGATGCTGGCCCCTTGGCATATACAGTTTCCAAAGCAGGTGTCTGGATGCTAACAAAAAAAGTAGCTCGAATGCTCGGGCCTGTCGGCATACGAGTTAATAGCATAGGTCCTGGTTTTGTTAAGACCCATATGACAGCTGTCATTGACTTGATGGATGAGACCGAGACAGTTGCATTCAACGATATGATTCCTTTGGGTAGGCGAGGAGAACCTGTTGATATAGCAAATGCCGCCCTTTTCCTATGTAGCGATGAAGCTAGCTATTTCACAGGTGAGATACTTCATCCGGATGGTGGGTTTTTTACCGAATAGTCATAATCCGAGATTACGACCAATTATTTCTTTCATTATTTCAGTTGTCCCTCCGTATATGCTCTGAACTCTACCATCTCTCCAAAGGCGCGATATCGGGTATTCGTCCATATATCCATAGCCCCCATGAAGTTGAAGACACTCGTCAATTGCTCGTTTCTGGAGTTCGGTCGTCCACCACTTTGCCATGGATGCTTCTTCCGCAGTTAGCTCCCCTCGTGTAAGTGCAAGAGAGCACTTATCAATAAAGGCCCAAGCAAACTCTAGTTCAGTTGCAATTTCTGCCATTTTGAAACGTGAATTCTGGAAAGAACCTACTGGTTGCCCAAAAGCATGTCTTTCTTTTACATAATCAAGAGTCATGTTGAATGCGTATTGTGTCCCCGCTACTGCTGATACTGCGATATTGAGCCGTTCTTGAGGCAAGTTGAACATCATGTAATAAAAGCCTTGGTTCTCTTCTCCTAATAAATTCTCCGACGGTACGCGAACATCTGTAAAGAAAAGCTCTGCCGTATCTTGACTATGTCGGCCCACTTTTTCAAGATTTCTTCCGCGTTCAAAGCCTTCCATACCTCTTTCGACAATTAGTAGAGAAATGCCTCTATGACGTAAATCTGATTGAGTTTTAGCTGCAACAATCACTAAGTCGCTATTGATTCCATTTGAAATGAAGGTCTTTGCCCCGTTTAAAACATATGATTCACCGTCTTTAACTGCAGTAGTAGAGATAGAGGCTAGGTCTGACCCAGTACCTGGTTCGCTCATAGCTATTGCTGTGATGAGGGATCCGCTAGTTATGCCCGGCATCCATCGTCCTCTTTGTTCTTCGTTGCAATACTCTTTAAAGTAGGGAGCACATATGTCATTGTGAAGTCCTATACCCGAACCAGCTGTTGCCACTCCTGCAAGGTCAAATTCTTCTCCCATGATCTGATTGAATCTGTAATCGCTGATTCCCCCTCCTCCGAATTTCTCAGGAAGGTCAATACCAAGAAAACCGCTTCTACCTGCTTTTTCGAATAATTCTCGGTCAACGATGCCATTCTTCTCCCATGTTTCGTTGTACGGAACCATCTCTTTTTCAACAAATTGTTTAAACGTATCTCTAAATAGGTCATGCTCTTCGTTAAAGATCGTTCTATCCATTATGTCTCCTTAGGTCAAAAGGTTTTCGAAACCTTCAATGTGCTCTGCGGCCTCCTTATGTAGTCTGTCTGTAGAGCGATATCCGGTTAATCCAGTAACCGTTATATACCCTTCATCTACTAAAGCAGTGTCGGTATCTGGGCTTAGTTCTACATCTCTGGGGGAAACCGTAATGCGTAAATTTCCTGGAACGGTTCCGACTAAGGAGGTCCGAGTAGTTCCAAAGGCAGCAATTCGAGCTTCGCGAACTCCTTTTATCTCCTTTATATTTTGGTTAGGGATATTTATGTTCAGAACTGTTTTTCTCGGAGCACCTAATACCCAATTCGTTGCCGCTACTGCTACTTCACCGCTTGTTTCCCATATCATCTCATTTCGGGTTCGTTTCTGGCTAAGAGCAATCCCTGATATACCAAAATTCTGAGCGATCATCGCTCCTCCGACTGTACCAGAGTGCAAAATGCCTCTGCCGCAATTAGCCCCATCGTTACTTCCAGAAATTACGAGTTCAGGTCTATTTCCAAATGTTTCTAACATTGCTGTCAAGACACAAAAAGCAGGTGGTCCGTCGACACCCCAAGCAGGGATCTCGTCGAAACTCGGGATAGAGAATTGTTCCACAGAGAATTCAGCACCATCGTCAAGTGTTCCTACTCCTGCGCCCCAACCTGACCTTTCATTTGATGGGGCTACGGCCAAGACATCATGTCCAGCCTTATGGAGTGCAATTGCAACTGCGTGCAGTCCCAAGGATGAAATTCCATCATCATTTGTTATTAGAATTCTTGCCATTAGAAGCCGAGCGTTTTTATAAATGAAGGTAAGTCATGATCTTCGGCTGCTGAAAAGGTTCTAGTAATAAATTGACCAAGTAATTCGTTGCCTCTTTCGTTTGAACCATCAAGGTCACTTACAATCACTTGGCTAAATGTTTGCATCATTAGGCAACATTTTAAGTCACTCCAGCATTGATCTAAGGAATAATCAGTAATACCGTTTTTCACTAATTGATTGTGATAGTGCGTAACTAAATCATTTTCATGCTCGCGCCTTGTTTCTACTGTCAAGGAGGCACTTAACCAATTCGAAATATCCCACACCCCCCAGAATCTAGTAGCAAGTTGGAAATCAATGATAGTGATTTCTGACTCTGGGCCAAATAAATAGTTCTCGCACCTACAATCTGTATGAGTGAAGGTTTGGTTCCCTTGTGAGACTGCCCAATCGAGGAAAGGGCCGTAATTGGGGATGAATTTCTCTACAGCGTCAAGAACTTTAGGATCTACGTGTTCGCCCCAATTCTCTTTAAATGCTGGAAGCTTTTCAGATGCAAGAGCTGAAGACCCTTTGTACATGTCATTGTTCATCGGAGGTAACCAATCAAGGGCATATAGTCTCTCTGACTCCCAATAGTGAGCGTGGAGTCTAGCTAGTTCTGAAAAAACTCTTTTAGTTGATTCAACGTCAGCTCCGCGTATCTGGTCAAGAATGGTGATATCGGGAATTTCTTCAATCAGGAGTACGAACGGGATACCATCAACTGAAATGTCAGAGTAATAACACTGTGGAACTTTGACTGGAAGTGTGTCAGTAAGTTTTTGATAGAAATTAACTTCTCGAAAGTAAAATCCCATTACCTGACAAAGGAATATATTTTCTGGGGCTGGAGATTGGCACTTGGCGATGATTGTCTTTGGTCCGCTTGACCCTTCATGATAAACCAAATGTAATCTACTAACTTCTCCTAGAATGCCAACTCCTTCTCCTAGGTCCTCCCACCGCATATCCTTTACTCCGCGTATCTCTTCGGGGAGTACTGAATTGAGCCAATCAGTGGTAATTTCTGCGACGGAATTTGGGATGGAGGCCATGATGAGATTTAAACGGACTTTAGAGCTTCCATAACGCCCCGCCATTGTTCTGGATTTGATTGACCAGGAGCATAAAAGCTTAATCTGTCGATTACATCACCGTAACGACGACCAAGTTCAGGGGCAACCTTGTCAGGTTCAGCTACAACCGCAAATGTGTTAAGTATCTCATCATCTATTAGCGTTCCCATCTCAACCCACTTACCTTGCTTTGAAAGCTGATTAAGTTCATCTTGAAGACCTTCCCAACCATGCAATTCTAAAACTCCCTTGTATGCGGGGGTTGATCCGTAAAAAGCAATTTGTTGACGTGTTGCGCTTTCGGCGAATTGCATTTCTTCTTCATTTTGTCCGGTTACGACGAAAAAAGGTCCTGAAATTGAGAATCCATCAAGTGACTTTCCGGCTTTTTCTCGACCTTTAGCAAGGTTAGGTAATGTTACTTCACGTAAATACCTTTCGGTCGTAAAGCCATGCGCAATGAAGCCGTCGCAGACTTCACCGGCAACTTGAGTCATGAGTTCTCCTACGCCAGCCAAATATATTTTCGGATGCCCAAAGTCACCTAAGTCCGTTTTATCAGGTGTAAAAAAAGGAGTCATTAAGGTATGAGTATAAAAATCACCACGAAATTCTAGTTTCTCTCCCGTTGTCCACGTATTCCATATAGCCCTCATCGCTGAGATCATTTCTCGCATGCGAGCAGCCGGTTTAGACCATTCCATGCTGAAACGTTTCGTGATGTGTGGCTTTATTTGGCTTCCTAAACCTAAATTAAATCTACCTTTGCTAAGAGCTTGTAGGTCCCACCCAATATTTGCTAGGACCATAGGGTTTCTGGCGAATGCAACAGCGATACTCGTTCCTAATTCAAGGTTTTGAGTGTGTTCTGCTGCAATTGTTAACGGGAGGAATGGGTCATGACTAGTTTCTGCAGTCCAAATCCCGTCGTATCCTCGCTCCTCTTGAGAGCGTGCCTCTTTGGCTATCTTTCCTATATCAGGTGTGAGTCCTAAACCACCATCAACTTTCATACGTCTACTCCTTCTACATTGCGTTCTCGCAGTTTGTCTGCTGAACATTGAAACTCCTCAGATAGATCATAGGGTCCGGCATAATGAGGTTGAAGGAATCTACGACTAAATCTCCAACCACCTTCAGTCTTGATGTATTCATCATCGTAGTGTGCAAGAAGGATTCCCCGATCCCCATTTGAGCGAACGACTTGCTCTTGTATATACCACCTACCGGTTGCTTTCGTTCCTGTCTGGTCAACCTCAATACCTCCGTTGAGAACAGTTTGAATCGTTGCTTGGAACCCTTTCATAGCGCCGTACCAGAGCTTCTTAATCGCATCGATTCCTTCAACCAGTCTTCCTCCTCCGAGGTCCCATACTGCGTCCTCGTGCCAAGTAGAAGACCATTGAGAGCCGTTTCGATGGACTACTGCATCAGCATATTTGTGTACAAGCATTGAAATTTCTGCGTAGGCGCTTTGTTCAGTCACGAATTATTTCTCCTTAGATGAGGGATCGGTTTGTTATAAATTTTTTAACTTCCGAGCACCTTGATAGTCTAAGAATGCTTGAATATCAATTGGATTGGCTAGATTTGATAGTAAGTAAGGAGATCATATGAAACTGGGATATAACACAGGCTATTGGAGCGCTGGACCGCCCGATGGGGTAGAAAAGGTTATTGAGGAATGTGACAAGTTAGGTTTTGAGCATATTTGGACAGCTGAGGCTTATGGATCCGATGCTTTAAGTCCCTTAGCTTGGTGGGGGTCCCATACTGAAAACGTGAAACTGGGAACTGCAATAATGCAGATGTCTGCTAGAACTCCGGCTGCAACGGCAATGGCCGCAATCACAATGGATCATTTAAGTAATGGAAGATTTATTCTCGGGCTAGGTGCCTCGGGCCCTCAGGTAGTGGAGGGTTGGTATGGGCAGCCATATCCAAGACCGTTAGAGAGAACGCGTGAATATGTTGAGATTGTTAGATCAATCGTTGCCAGAAAAGAACCAGTAGAATTCTCCGGAAAGCACTACACCATGCCATTTCCTGATGGGACAGGACTAGGAAAGCCACTGAAATCCACTGTGCATCCAATGCGTAATGAGATTCCTATTTACTTGGCAGCTGAAGGGCCCAAGAACGTTGCTCTTTCAGCTGAAGTTTGCGATGGGTGGCTGCCACTATTCTTTGCACCCAAAGATAACGAGTTCTACAAAAATGCTTTACAGTCAGGCTTTGATGCTGCCGGACGACATGGATGGGGAGACTTCGAAGTCGCCTGTACCGTAACCGTGATTCCAGGAGAAGATATTGAGCAATGTGCAGATTTATTGCGACCAATGATTGCGCTATATGCAGGAGGAATGGGAGCGAAGGGTCAAAATTTTCATTATGACGTATTTGCTAGAATGGGTTACGAAGAAGCATGTGAAAAAATTCAAGAGCTTTATCTTGCCGGCAATAAAAAAGATGCAATCGCCTCCGTGCCAACAGAAATGGTAGAAGCGATCTCTTTGATTGGGCCTCCAGACAAAATTAAAGATGAATTGTCGCTCTGGGAAGATTCTGTAGTCGATACCATGCTTGTATCCGGAGGAATTGATCTTGTCCGGTTCGTCTACGACCTGGTTAGCTAAATGGGATTGAATGACCGCACCCCAGTCATCGTTGGAGTTGGACAATATAAGCAGCAACTCGAAGATGTTACGAAGGCAGAAGAACAATATATTCTGATGGAAAGAGCATTACGACTTGCCGCCGAAGATGCTAACACGCCGAGACTATTGGAGAAGTTAGATAGACTGCTTGTGATTGGAGGCATGTGGAGTTATCCCGACCCTGGACGCTTGATCGCTGATGCTGTAGGTTCGCCAAATGCTAAGACCTTCCTTACAGCAATGGGCGGAAATATGCCTCAAGCAACAGTAAGCGAATGCTGTGAACGAATCGCAGCAGGTGATATGGAAATCGCAGCAGTTGTGGGAGGCGAAGCGGTCTATAGCAAAAATAAGCTTAGAAAATTAGGTAAAGATCTCATGAAGTCAGGGGCTGACCTTGAGAACGCAGAGAAGTTCGGAGAGAACGTCTCAATGTCCTCTCAGCATGAACGTGATAATGGGTTTATGATGCCTACTCAGATTTATCCGCTATTCGAGTCTGCAATACGCGCACACAGACATGAGAGCCATTACGATCACCGCAAGAGAATCTCCTCTTTATGGGAAGGTTACAATCAAGTAGCCGCTGCCAACGAACATGCATGGGTTCAAACGCCAATGACTGCCCAGGAAATTATGGAACCCACCCCAGAGAACCGGATGGTAGGTTACCCATATACAAAGGCAATGAATGCAAATTCCTTTGTCGATTTCGGTGGTGCACTAATCATATGTTCAGCTGGGGCAGCCCAATCTCTTGGGATATCTTCTGACAAATGGGTCTTCCCACATGCTGCAACAGATGGACACGCAACGTACTTATTCTCGGAGCGCGATAATTTCTATGAATCCCCAGCTATACGAATTACGTCAGAGGCTTGTTTAGAACTAGCAAACATCACTATTGATGATGTAGGACCGATGGACCTGTATTCATGCTTCCCCTCAGTGGTACAAATCACCATGAACGAATTGGGCATACAGCCAGACCGAACCACAACAACTACCGGCGGACTCTCTTTTTTCGGCGGACCAATGAACAGCTATGTCATCCACGCAATTGCGAGCACCGTAGATGCAGTTCGATCTTCAGGAGAATATGGATTTATTCATGCGAATGGCGGATATGCAACGAAACATGCATGTGCTGTATATAGCAATCGACCCCCCGAAGGTCATTTCCAAAGAAGAAATGTTCAAAAAGAAATCAATACCCACCCTCAACGCGAAGTTGCTATTAATCCAGAAGGAAAATCAACCATTGAGTCGTATACAGTTCTGTATGACCGTCAAGGAGCGAACAAAGCGCTTGTCACCTCACTGATGGAGGATGGGAAACGAGCTCTTGCGTCAACATCAGACGCAGAAACTATGGAATCAATGATCGGCGAAGAATATGTCGGGAAAACGCTTGAATTTACTGGTAGCGGATCCTTTGAAATCCTTTAATAGAATTCCAGCCAACCTTTTGGTTTCCTCTTAAGAAGATATTTTTTGTCGTGTTATGAATCATTGACTAGGGTCTCGATATGGATATTCAAGAAGTTATTAAGGCTTCGAAGGGCCTTGGAGAATGGGCACACATTGCAACGGTCAGTAACTCTGGAACACCATATGTCACCCCAGTGCATCCATGTTGGGAAGGGGAGATGCTATGGATAATGGTTGGAGTTAATTCTGTAAAATCAAAGAACATTAATCATTCCCCATCCGTATCGCTCCATTGGCAAGTTAGCGAGGAAACGAGTTTTGATAGTTTGATTATTTGGGGCCAAGCAGAGTTATTCACAGACGTAGAAACAAAGACGAGGTTATGGAGCGGTGTGTTTGATTATGACCTCAATATGTTCGCTCCAAATGGTCCAGAAAATTCTCCAGAGACAGGTTTTATCTCCGTTAACCCAATCAAAGCGGTCATTCTAAAAGAAATGGGTATCGGAGAACGGCTGGTATGGAGATCCCAATAGGGGATTAGAACAGTACGTGTAATTCGCAGCTTTAGATAGTCAACCTTTCATAGCTACCACAGAGAGCGTATTAAGATTCGTTAATCGCTTAATCCCTCTTAGAGGGAAAAAGGATGTTGGAGAAAGTCGTGCGGAAATTTGCTACGTAGTTGTAGCCTTATTTGCTTAAAATTGTTACGCCGCTTATTCCTGGAGCACCGTAAACATGTGTGTATGCCACTTTAGGGTCATTGGGTACTTGTCGTTTGCCAGCGCTTCCGCGAAGCTGGAGTACGTTTTCGTATACCTGCCTGAGACCAGACGCCCCAACAGGTTCACCATTTGCTAGGCACCCTCCATCAGTGTTGACGGGGAACCGTCCACCTATTTCGGTCTCTCCTTGTTGGATGATTCGTTCCTGATCACCATGTTCGCAGAATCCGTTTTCAGCCATGTGCATAATTTCTGCTCCTGCTTCTGTGTCTTGCAGCTGTGCCAGATCAATATCGTCTGGTCCTATGCCAGCCATCTCAAAGGCAGCCTTAGATGTGTCAACTGTTGGCCCATCGCCATCTTCGAGGGCTAGCCAAGGGGCCATTACTTCAAATGAGCCCCATCGTCTACTTCTGACTACTGCTGCATTTAGGTAGATTGGGGTTTCGGTGTACTTATGTGCTTGGTCAGCTCTTGCTAGCAAGAGAGCTACTCCGCCTTCAGCCGGTGAACAGAACATGAACTTTGTTAATGGATAACTCAACATGTCTGATTCAAGAATTTGTTCCTCACTTATTGGTTGGCGTCTCCATGCATTCGGGTTATGTTCAGCATTTCTAAAAGCTTTAGCAGAAACCTTGGCAAGAGTATTGTGGCTGATGTCATGATTTTGCATATATCGATTGATTTTCATCCCAAAGAATTGAGTGGTTAGGGCCAGTCCTTGTTTCCCATACCAGTCTCCTAACCCAGATGATCTGGTGTTTACCCTAAAGGCACCTCGTTCATGCTTGTCGTAACCAACTGCTAGGCCTAGTTCGAAAGCTCCTGAAGCAATCGTGTTGTACGCAGAGAATAGAGCCGACCCTCCAGTTGCACAACCATTGGCGACATTGATGAACTGCAAGCCTGTTAGTCCTAGCTTGGAGACCATAGTGTCTGCCGCTCCGGCTGCTTGACTTCCACCGAAGGCAAATTGCACATCAGTCCACTCAACGCCAGCGTCCTTTAGAGCTTCACGAACAGCGTAGACGCCTTGTTCCTGGCCGGTTCGTTCAGGAGTCCGACCAAACGGGTGGATTCCTATTCCTACAATAGCTACTTCTGGTTTGCTCATGATTAGATTTCCTTTCTTATTCGTCCACAGCCACAGGTGAGAACGCAAATGTTATTACTTCATTGCCGTCATCATCTATGTAAGCTGGTATGAATTTTAATTCCATTTCCATTCCGATTTCCAGAGCGTCTTTGTTGGCAGTTGTTAACCTAGTTTCAACTTTGACTTCGTCATATATCTCAACATACCCAACGCCGAAAGGTTCAAAATTTTCTACATCTCCGGCATATGGTGGAGATTTAGGGGGATAACCTTGGATGGTCCAAGTCCATAATTTACCTCGAGTTCCAAGTTCTTTGGGCTTTGTGTCATCTGAAGCGCATCTAGGGCAACCCGATTGCATAGGGAATATAATCGCTCCGCAGTCTTGACACTGAGAACCAAGAAGCTTGGGGTCGTCAGAAGGCCATGTAAATAAGCCCTCTTCAATTGCTACCTGTTCAGCCATTAGTCTCCTTATAATTTCAAACCTTTAATATTATGCCCGATGAACACTCATTTGTCGTCTTCAGCTTCAGATAGAGTCAGTTATTGAGAACGAAGACCCGCCTGTCTAAGTCCGTTTTTCATTTTCTTTTTTGTTTTATGGTCACGCCTACCCATTCGCTCAAGAACCACTTTATGGATTTCTCCGCTGAAGGGATATTCGTGGGGGTAAGGTCCAACTGGCGCTCCGGTATCAACCCCTACGTCAAATGTCTCTCCGCTCATTGAAAAGATTATGGGAACAGTTCTCTCAATGCGATCAGAATTTACTGATTCGCCATCAATGTAAAGAGTTGCTTGGCCCCCGCGTCCAAATCCGCCATCGTGCTGATAGTCGAGTAATATTTCATGATCTCCTTCAGCCAGAGGTTCTTCGGCGCATATCGTAGTTAGGTATTGACCAAAGCAGTTGTAGTGGTAAGTCGGCTTGCCAGCTTTATCAAGATATAAACTCCACCCAGACATATTTCCACCTTGGCAGGCAATCACACCTTGTGCGCCTCCAGTGGGAATAGTTATTTTTGAAGAGATTTTGTGTGATGCATTCTTCAGGTTGATGACAGCGCTCTCTGGGATTCTTACATGAGCTGTCGTGTACGCCATTTTTTTTCTACTTCCGAGTGCTGAAGGAACGCGGAAATTTCCTGAAATTCTCAAACTAGTATCCCGAAGTGGGAAGACGTTATGCTTTGCCGCTTCCTTATCGAATAAATTTTGTAATTCGGTGAGTTTGTCAGGGTAGATATGGCTTAAATCCTCACTCTGCGAAAAGTCGTCGTCAACATTGTAGAGTTCCCACTTCTCTTGACCTCCTCCGAATTCGTAGCCCTTAAGCCTTATCCAAGGCACTCTCCCATGGAAACAAGAAGCGATCCAGCCTTCGTGGTAAATGGCTCTGTTCCCAAAGATTTCGAAGTATTGAGTCTTCCGTGTACTCAATGCTTCAGCATTATTAAAGGAATATTCCATTGACACACCATCAACAGGCATCTGTTCTACCCCATTCACTGTTTTGGGCCACTTCAAACCAGCTGCATCAAGAATTGTTGGCGCAATATCAATGACGTGATGAAACTGGTTTCTTAATGTGTTAACTTCAGTTATTTTGTCAGGCCACTTCATAACCATTGCATTGCGGGTTCCTCCAAAGTGGGAAGCTACTTGCTTCATCCATTGGAATGGGGCATCCAGAGCCCACGCCCAACCTACGTTGAAATGATTCTCACATTTATTTGTTCCAAAATCCTCAATGTGTTCTAGGAGCCATTCAGGATCTTCGTGAACGCCATTTTGAAATGATGGTGCAGACCAAGCACCGTGAACTGTTCCTTCAGCAGATGCACCATTATCACCAGTGATGTAAATCACCAGAGTGTTATCAGCGCATCCAATCGACTCAATGCAATCAAGAATCCTTTTAATCTGTGCGTCAGTGTGCGCTAGAAATCCAGCAAATACTTCCATCAATCTCGTAGCTACTGGTTTGTAGCGGTCAGGGTAAGTTTCCCAACTTGGAATCTGTTCAGGTCGGGGTGTGAGTTGAGTTCCTTCAGGAATAATTCCTAGGTCTAATTGCCGGTTAAATATCCTCTCTCGGAGAGCATCCCAGCCGTCGTCAAACGCTCCGGCGTATTTATCAATCCATTCTTTCGGAGCTTGATGTGGGGCGTGAACAGCTGGGGGAGCGAAATAGCAAAAGAATGGATTATCTGGAGTTGAGGTTTGTTGTTGTTGGATCCACTTAATTGCCTGATCAGCTAAGTCTTCGCTTAAGTGGTAATCCTCTTTTCCTATGTGAGGTTGAATCGGAGTAGTTTGATCATACGCAGCGGGCTCCCATTGAGAAGCCTCACCGCCCAGGATTCCATAGAATCTATCAAAACCCATTCCGGTGGGCCACCTGTCAAAAGGTCCAGAAGGTCCTTTCTCCCATATAGGGGTAATATGCCATTTCCCGAAACAGCTCGTTGAGTAACCATGCTCTTTCAATATTTTTGCAACCGTTGCAGATTCCGCCGGTATAACACTGTCATAGCCAGGGAAACTATTCGCTACCTCTGCGATTCCGCCCATGTGAACCGAGTGATGGTTACGCCCTGTAAGTAAGGAAGCTCTGGTAGGAGAACATAGAGCTGTCGTGTGAAATTGGTTATAAGAAATTCCAGTCTCAGCTACCTCTGATACTGCCGGCATATCAATGGGGCCACCGAAGGTAGCGGCGCTCCCGAACCCGACATCGTCAAGCATAATCAAAAGTACATTGGGTGAAGCATCTGGAGGCTGTTTCATTTCCAGAGGTACAGCAACCGAGTCCTCAATTAAGTGTCCTATTTTTCCATGAAATTTTGGTGAGGTGAAAGGTAAATGTTTCATTGACTGAGTGAAGGGAGATCGAAATGTGATAGGAATTTAGTTATTTCTTCGCCGGTATTTGTTGTTATAACTCCTGAAATCAAACTATCTGACAAGGTTAAAGTACCAGAAAGCAAATCGGCCCATGTCTCAATAGATAAACGTATCGCGAGGTGAGCATCTTCTCCGTCAGTGGGGATAGCAACCTGATTTCGTATTAGTAATCCTGTAGTCTCTCCATCTTCAAATTCCCATCTAAGCTCTTGGCAAAAACCTATGGCTAGATCGGGATTTAGCAGGACTCTTAAGGAATGAACAGTTGAAGAAGGAGGATTTGCCATCACTACGGAGCGGGAGAACCTATGTCTACGGTGCCGTTCAAGGTTTAGTAGTCCCTCTAATTCAAGAGCATATGTGAGGCACCAGTTACGTATGTTTGCAGCTGTTGTTTTTTGGGCAACTGTTCGTAAACAATTAGCTAAAAGCTTAGAAGCTCTTTCGGTGTCACTATCATTAGTTCTTTCGTTACTGAGCTGGTATTCCAAAAGAATGCTTGATAGCTCAATAGCCCATCGAAGGTCTCCATCCGCAAACGCTTCATCGGCGATTGCTTGAGTTCTTATAACGCCTCCAAACCCGTTCACGAGCTTTTCTGCTCGAGCTGATGGATTATCTGGAAATAATTTTGCTGGGTTTCCATCAAACCAGCCCCGAAGCCCGTTATGTATCTGTCGAACATGGTGTTCTGCTAATCCATAGAACTGATGTGTTAGATAGGATTCTTCCTCCGACCGTGGGAGTTGCACGAATTGGGTTAACTGCTCAAGATCCATCCCTTTGTTAATTCCCCGAACAGTTTGATCCCAAAGAAATTGAATCCGATCTCGATATCTTGTGATCTCATTTTTTGCAAGGTCAGCTCCTATTATTGGTGGCCCATGAGTCCCAATCACCACCTGTGGAGAAAGAGAGAGAATATGGTCAATGCCTGTCAATAGAATACGCGGATCTCGGTACTCTTCGCCTCTGATTGCAAAAACATTGAAAAGTACTGGCCAGACTAGATTATTGATACAAACTCCCAAATCAGGAAACCATATTGTTATTGAGTCATCTGCATCGGATGGAGCAGGTGACATGTGGACTTCCAATCCAGCAATTTGAACACTAACTGGTTCGGAGAAAGTTTCATTCGGTTCTATAAACCCAGATGTGAAAGGGGCATGCTCCGGATTTCTGTAAGCGAGGCCGAGACCCACGTTGATGACGGAATCAATCCCAGAATCAGGAAGTGCAATGCCAAATTGGTGAATTAAACCTCTTGAAGCAACTGCACTCAGTTCTGTGCCGTAACTCCTTCTGTTCATAGTGATTCGTTCATGACCCCAGATCGGAATATCATCGCGCTCTTCGTTTGAGAAAATTGCTTCTGTCCCAGCTACATAGTGGAAATGAGTATAAATAACTGCAGCAATAGGAGCTTGCGTCTCTTTGCGTATTGCGGACAGAGCTTCGCTCATCTCCTGAATGCATTCACCAGTGTCAATGACAATCAGGCCTTCAGGTCCTTCAATGAATGTTTGGTTTGATAGACCATTTCCAACTAAGCACCAAACACCTTCAGCGATGTTCCATAGCCGATTCTCAAGTCGTCTAGAGTGATCTACTAATTCAGCATTACCGATCTGCCCCTTAGACCCCTCAACAGTTTCGTTGCCAATAGTGAAACTGTCTTGAAGATACGGTGTTGAGTTGCGCTCCATCACAAATGTTTTACCTAGATTTTCCTCTCATGACCTTCCCAATAGGGTTCGCGAAGTGTTCGCTTTAGGATTTTTCCAGTTCCTGTTCGTGGTAATTGGTCAATAAAATCGACTGATTTTGGTCGCTTATATCCCGCCAATTTACTATTGCACAACTGCAATATCTCCTGAACGAAATCCGCATCTCCTATGTGACCATTTGAACACTCTACGATGGCTTTTACTTCCTCACCGAACTCTTCATTTGGAACACCAATAACAGATACGTCAGCAACACCGTCGTGTTCGGCTATCACTGCTTCAATTTCTGCCGGGTAGATGTTCACACCGCCAGAAATAATCATGTCTATTTTTCTATCCGAAAGCCATAGATAGCCATCCTCGTCAAGGAAACCAATATCACCAGTTGTGAATACTCCAGGCTCAAGGTGTGCTTCTGCTGTCTTTTCTGGAGCTTTATGATATTCAAAATCTGTACCCATTAAATTTCTAAAATATAATGTTCCTGATGCATTGGGTTCAGTCAACCGGTTACCATCATCATCGACAACAAGAACTTCCACAGTCTCTACTGGTTTACCAACGGAACCTCCTTTATTCAACCAGTCTTCCGCTTTTATCGATGAGATAAATGCTCCTTCTGTTGACCCGTAATATTCATGTACCTTGGGGCCAAACCAATCAAGCATTGACCGTTTCCAAGCAGCTGGGCAAGGAGCAGCCCCATGCCAAACCGCTTCTAGCGACTCCCCAGTGAAGGCTTCCTTTACAGAAGAAGGAGCATCAAGCATTCGCTTAAATTGAGTAGGGACCAAATGAATGTTAGTTATCTTCTCGGAGTCAATGAGTTCCACAGTCTCAGCCCCATCAAACTTGTGTCTCATTATCACCGAAGACCCGTTGATCATGGGCATAAAGGTGAAAGCCCATTGCGCAGAGTGATACACGGGACCAACTAGTAAAGATCTACCACCAGGAGGTACATAACTCACCATGCTTGACCCGATAAGTTGCATCACCTCAGTCGGTATGGCCCCTCCACCTGATAATGACCCTCGTACACCTTTTGGCCTTCCTGTTGTCCCAGAGGTATAGAACATTGGTCCTCCAAGTAACTGTTGGTCACTTGGTAAATCATCGGTTGCTGAACTTGAGAGGAATTCTTCGTAATTAGTTAAGCCCTCATTTGACTTTCCAACTTCAAGCGTGAGTTGAACATTTTGTGCTCGGTTATCAGTAAGCGCTTCAATGGCAATATCTGAGAAACGATCCCCAACTAATAGGACTTTGACATCAGCATCTTCAATAACATACGCAAGCTCATCGGCAACCCAGTGCCAGTTGACAGGAACATAGGTAACTCCGAGGTGGGCAGATGCTTGAAAAATTTCAAAACATTCTCTTCTGTTCCCCATCATCATCGCTATTGTGTCCCCGGGCCCTATACCTGAGTCCTTCAAGCCGTTGATCAAGCGTCGTACTCTTTCATCTAATTGTCTCCAAGTAGTTGAGCCGAATTCGTCAGCGATCGCTACTACATCACCTTTTTCCATGACGATATCGTCAAGTAGTTTTGGCATGTCCCCCCTTAGAATTTTCTAATCAAAGAATACTCGCGCTTCATGTTCAAACACAATGCACGCTAACTAGTTTTGGCCTTAGTCAAGAGTTCTCGCATCCCCTTCATCCCCAATTCGGCAGCTAATTCAATTGGCATAGCCCAAAGATCTGTTGAAGGTATTTCAAGCCCAATAGGGGCTTGACAGTCAATTTTCAGAATGGCTTTCATCATTGCTATTAATTGGAATTCTCCTTTTCCTGGGGGAACTCTAGTACTGAGAGTATCTGTGTAATAGTCGTCAAATGTTTTCTGAAGAGGTCCATCATTCCATTGTGTCGCAAATATTTTCCCTGCAGGGATTCTTTCAATATCAGCAATTTGGTTAGTTGATCGTGTTAAGTGCCAACTATCGAAACAGAGTCCTCCGTTCTCTCTATTGGCTCTTTCTATAATCTCTATAGCGACACCAAAATCCTTTATATTAGTCATTTCCGGAACGGGCTCGAGGCCCACAAGAAGACCATATTCAGATGCTCGATCACATAAGCTCCCAAAACCCTCTGCGGCTTCTTCAATTGTTCCTGTGTAATCTCCAATTACTTGAACATAACGACATTGAAACCTTTTAGTTATCTCCCAAACCATGTTCTCTTGTGATAAGCATTTTTCTGAGGGTATCGATGGAGATGCCCAGCCTCTCAGAGTTTCAATATTGGCTAGCGCAAGTTCGCATTCATCCAAAGCTTGCTCAAGTTCTTCGATTAGTGCTGGGTTCTTTGATAATTTCATCCAAGCTCCTAAATGCATTCCGACTCCGCTAAACCCAGCCGCACTGGCAGCTCTGACTCTTGCGACCATTGAGTCTTGAGGACTCCTGCAGAAGTAATCCCAAATAAAGTCCTGGGGTCCGAGCTCTTTTGCGTCTTTAATTGCCATAGCTTTTAGGGGTTTCGCACG
>Ga0315315_10001076_pt1 | contig 24762 bp, 12 predicted proteins | sample M140m3416metaG_FD_203699 | JGI IMG/M metagenome (GOLD analysis project Ga0315315, IMG submission 203699) | Ammonia-oxidizing marine archaeal communities from Monterey Bay, California, United States - M1 40m 3416 | ecosystem: Environmental > Aquatic > Marine > Intertidal zone | place: USA...
TAGCATTTCTCCAACGCGATATTCTCTGTCCAATGTTATTGGTTGTATTATAAGCAAGACCGACAGGCAAACCCACCGCTCCAACATTCGCAAAGTCGCTGTCAACCTCAGCCCAACCCCCCGCACTCGAGTTTGAACACCAATACGATGATGAGTAGGATGTGTCCCATATTTCGTCACATACGCCACCCTTGGCTGAAACATAAGTGTTGTACGAGTCCATTGTGGAGTCGTCCTTGACTTTCCCAGTTGGATTTTTAGGATCGCTCAGATCTATGTAAGTAAAATTGGATAATTCTCCAGGTTCTCGCCTGATCCACTCGCGTACGTCAAAGATATTGTTGTCGGATGCCTCACTTTGAATCGTGCCCTCTGCTTCTGTATTGGGCCATCGAGCGGACTGAAAGCGAATGTGTGGCTCAAGAAGAAAAAGACCAGGTACTTTCGAAATGCCTGTTTCGGGCAGCGGAATTTCGTACAGCAACATGTCTGTAGAAATCTTTCGCTTTGGAGCATTCGATGCGTCAATCGCCACACCCCCGCTGATCCAGGTGGATCCATCTTCTGCTCCTTCAATAATGAGGTGAGAGTCTCTGTGACCTAGTCTCACCTTTTTGTCCAAAAATATCGGCCCAGGGGGCAGGTTGATTCGCTTGCACAGTGACGGTGGTAGAGAACGAGATTGAGTAAGCGCATCGTGGATGCTAGTAAAGGTATTCAGTCCGTTCTCTTTGCCGACAAAAAGATTGTGACAGTCGTCGTTATCGGGGCTTCGGGGGCGCATTTGTGAGACGTGAGACTTCTTGTTCTCACTACTATTCTGGCCGGGGTCATCTTTCCTGAGTAGCATGACATCATCAAACGACAAGTCGCACCGCGAACGAAGTTCCAGAGCATCAAACAAATCCTTTGCATCTTTGGGTAATACTGGGGAGAATTTGAAAGCTGCTGAACGCATTCCACATTCTAACTCGTGGTGACCCGCGGCGGCATCACTACTTCCCTGGAGGAAGCTGGCATCGCGCATACGTCCATTCTCCACCTTAGCCGTAGCGCACAAAGTCGCCAGCAACAGTACGGCGGTGCTGCGGGAAAGTGACACCATCGTCCACTTCTTACTTTCTTGCTCAATGCTCCGCCATGTATATCTTAAGAGCAGTTGCAATCAATCGATCAATGCAATATCGCCGTATCGCGTTTCGCCGATATAAAAAAACATCATGTACTTAGTGGTACAGTCATCGTAATTATTAAGAGTAGCTACCTAGTACTACTCTAGTACTACTACAACAGTAGGCATACTAGCTAAGTAGTATGCATACCGTACGACATAATATTATAATATTATGCTAGAGTTTATTGATAATATTATTAATACGAGCTAATTTATTATATAATACTGTATAATAATATTATTAATATTATACGAGCCGTACCGTCCTCTATTATTATTATTCAACTGTCGATCTAGCTATAGTATCGATAGGAATTCCCACTTAATAGCCCCTAGAGAGGCGATTCAATTCATCTCGCACCTGCTTGGCAAGGGCTTTGTTGAAAGAGTCTTCGTACGACATCGATGAATCCCCAATACCGACAATGCCTGCAGTTTCGATCTGGGTGTGCTCAAATGCAGGCAAAATGCAGTCCATGAACTCACCAATTTCATTCTTGACCTGCATTTCGTTGCCCGTGCCGTGCGCAGTGACATAATCAGCAGTGAGTTTCTTCGTGTAGACTGACGCTAGGTGAAGAAGGATCGAAACGCTACCTGCCAAGCTCGGGCAGAGGGATAGGAAGGCCTCCCGCTCAACCTTTTCAGCGTAATTTGAAACAGTCGACGTCACTTTATCACTCATTGAGAAAGCATTGTGAATCATGGTCGTCAAATCAGTACCCTCACTTTGACGCAATTGTGTCAGTCGGTCGTGGATACCTCTCAAGGCATCCGAGCACCTGCACAATCCTTTTGCGATCGCAACTCCGTCGAGAAGTATCATATTTAAACTCGAACGAGTGTCAATAGAGCGGCATTGGAGATACATGAGACAAATTTCGAGGCACCTAGCAGATGCAAGAGCATATTCATACTTTTGCTCCGTCCATTCCTTCTTCTCATTGGCCATGTCGTGCCCGCTTCGCGAAAGACCTGACCACAACCCAGTTTGTTTTGTAGACCCCGCTGGTGGGTTGGGCAGAATCAAAGCATCTAAACCGAAAGCGCTATTGTCAGGAGGTAGTAAGTCCCACCAACTGGTTCCATTGCTGACGTTCATTGATAAGTATTTTGTTCTGGATAGTTTTGTTCGTTCAACTGCCTCGAGCCGGGCTGGGAGGTGAGGCAACAGATGAGCCGGGAAGGGAAATTCAGAAAGATGGGACGTAAGATCAACAATACGGCGATCCAATCGCGAAGCAATGTGGTTGCCCAAAATATTCCCCATTGCATCAGAATTGGGAAAAGTTGAAATCTTGTTTTCCGTCACTTTCTTCGTGTCTTGCGAAAGTGTCGAACCAAGAAGGTGGAGGCATGTTAAAAATTTGGTTGTCAAATCAATATATTTGGGATAAGTGCGAAGAAGGCGGTCGCCGGTGGAAGAGTACCATCGAATGGTTTCGGCAGCATCGCGAAGTAGACGCTGACGAGCAGGTGGGGTCAGATCCGAACAACTTGCAAGCATAGCGTTGAGTAGTGATATATGGCCATGCAAGAAAGCAGGGCACTCGATCTCTTTTGAACCGTATGTCTCCCTCTCAACAATTTCTTCAAGACCGCCCCCAGGGCCAAAGGCTTCCTTCGCGTATTTTGTCGCTGCTGCAATCAATGACGTCGTTACGCCGAGGTTCAGTAGAATGTAGGTGCCGTTTCTACAGCTCGCAACTCGTTGCAATGCTTGGGCAGCATCGCCATCATACATTTCAAGTGCCTGTGTGAGGCGTGCCAAAGAGCTCGATCCTGGACTTGTTGAAGTGTTCTGAACGGAGCTGTAAACCCTCAGAATAAAGCTGTCATCGAATGAAGGCATTTGCTGTAGCATAAGCCCTTCAAGCCAATCAAAGAAAGTCAGAAGTGAGGTGAGTCCAGACCTCGCAGCGCAGGAAATGCTCTTCTGTTTCTCTCCCTCCCATGCTGAGGTACCAGATACATCTTGCGACATCCCTGTCTGTGTGGAGGCTGATGCCAAAAATAGTGCAGCGGTAAGGCAGGTATCCCTCTCTTCACGCGTCCTCCTGAGCAATAGCTTTTCTCCAAAAGATTCGGCGCCACTCCATTTTCGCATGGACGTGAGAATGCCCGTTAAACCATATCCAAGGATGGCAGCACGTTCCTTATTTCGAATGTCATCGGGTCCACCAGCACAGGATGCAATCGCCCCACAGAGAAGGGAACATATCTTTACCATATCTTCTTGCTGCAGCGGTTTTTGTGGGGCATCAATAGGAGCAGCTTGAGACAAATTTGTAGGCCGAGGGGATGCATCGATCATCGAGACAAAATCAATGAGCTGCAACACAACAACACTCATAGGGAGAGAAATGCCCGGCTCAAGAATCGAAGATTGACTGTTGGATTCTGTGCAAAGCAGAGAAAGAAGTGAGCAGAGAAGGTCGATCACTCCTCGGACACCAAGTATGGAATTTCCATCTTGCAAAAGGGATTCCTCACAGCATGCCAGTGAAGCACCCATAGTCAATCCCCATGCCTTTGCCAGGTGAGAGGAGGCGCAAGTGCATTCAGCGTATGAATTCCATGCCTTTGCCCACCTTACAGCAGCAGATTCCTGATCGGTTTTCGGGGCGGCACTGCTTTGAGAGGCCTTGCTGTCTTCTTCCTGGCCACGAAGCAAAGATACGAGAGCAACTTCATCGACAATAAGGTGATCAGCGACAATGTCCACAGGGCCCTCCATCGCCCTTGATGAATTTTGGATCAAATCTCTCGGCAATGTGCAAGCACTAAGATGGTGCGCTACAGCAGGTCTCTTCATCGGAAAAAGAGACATGGCTTCGCGCATGAGATATTGCGGATGGCCCAAAAGCAAAGAGAGCAATCTCCTAAGTTTGGTTGGCTGCGGCGCGAACATGTTCAAAAGGTCGGAGGGTTCTTGCGTGGGTCTGTGAGGTCGCAAATGGCCTGCCAGGGCGAAGAGCTCAGTCGCGCAGCCCTTGAGGACCCATGCAATGCAATGTAGAATGTCACATGCATATCGCGTCTCCCCACATCCTTCTAGTCGCCCGACGGCGACGCGCATTATTGACGGGCAGTTACCTGATTCGGCAATGAAGCGAAGAAGATGGACATTCCAAAAGTCCACCATTCGAAATTTGGATAGTACAGAAACATTCAACGTCGACATGTTTGAGTCAAATAGTCTGCTCGCCAGTTCGTAGCATTTCGAGGCAATAGCTGATGTCTCGGGGGAGAGAACAAAGTTAGCGTCAGATATCAAGTCAAGAGCAGCATCCAGGCAGTTGTGCGTCTTCATTACTTCCGATACAGCAAGTGTCTCGCCTCTCGATGACGTCTTCGCAACGGAGAATGCACCTTCCGATAACCCAAGAAGGACCTGAGATAAATAGTGTTGGCCATTTGAACACATATCTGATAGAATGAGGTTCAGAATCGCGTGCCTTAGCCCTTCGGTTTGGTTGCTTGGCTCTAATGTTTGGCCACCACTCGTTGGCATGAGTAACCTTCGCGCGAAAGCCTCGGCCAAACGGTTTCTACCGTCCACTTCTCTACCACACATAATAGCCAGAGAATCCTGTTGCGGAAGGATATTAACCAGGTAGCAGAGGATGCTCATCGCCGATTTTGCAATATCCTCGTCATCGTCCACTGCGCAAGATTTGTATCCGATGTACTGCGCTAGCGCTGGGACAGCCTCCGTGTGGAAAGATCGGTGTCCCGTAGAATCAACAAGAAGCTGGGATAGCCGCGTGACATTGACATCGCGAGACTCAAGCACATGGCCTACGTACGATCCACGGATGGGAGCACGAAAATGTAGAACTGGGATGATGGAAAGTGTGGACGAAGTCCTGTGGACTGCGCTACCGAAAGCTTCTTCTCTTGCAGCAGCAGCGCAAAGTAGTCGAAGAGAAAGTAAGATTGAATTTTCTCTCCATGACAAGCCGTCATCGTTGACAGAGAAGGAGCTGCCAGTTGTTCCATTGCTTTCGAAACGACTATGTACAACGGGAGGATAAAGGGGATGAATGAACGATGGTATCCAATGCGCTGGTGTAGGAGGTAGCCTTGACGGCACGCCATTGCCGTAGGCTTGAGATTGCTGTTGACGATAATATTCAATCAATGGCTTCGCAACCGCATAGTCCGGGGTGGTTTCGCCGAAAAGTGCCATCGCAAGCGCTTGCGAATATCCTGACTGACCGTGCACTACATCAATACCCCCAGCACCGCCATCTTCAATGAGAAGTTGTGTCAGGACGAAGAAGAGACTTCCTCTAGATGAAGACAAGATTTTAGATAAGATGGTGAAGCCGGGAGTCTTCGCGCGAGGAACAGCGACTGATGTAAGCTCCGTTTCCGCATGTGCTGCTGCCCCATCACGAGGAGATGCACGAAAGTCAGAGGAGCTCAGGCCTCCTTCCGTCATGACAGTCGGAACAGAACCAACAGGTAACATTTCGTTCTTATAGTCGCGCACAGCTTCAATCAATTCAAGGCAGTCTGAATCTCCATCCTTGTTACCGGCATGAAATATCTTTTCGGTTACCAATGACATTCCATTCTCAGAAGCTTTCTTCATTGCGCTTTCATAAGAGACGGCCGCAACTTGCGAAGACAAGGTAACTTTTTTTGCTGTAGAGGTATGAGAATCTGCAGAATATACCAAGTTCATCTCGGTGGTAGGGACGTAGTATCGGATGACAGCAGCTTCGATGACCTCAAGCGCCCGGCTTATGAGGCGGTATTTATCAGCTGAGGACGCAAAGTAAAGTGCTTTTTCGCCTTTCTTTGACCCCATTGCTCGCGGAAGAACAAAATCAACAACATATTCGATGTATGGAGTGCAGCCAGGACGGGGGCGCCACTGGGAGCCCAAATCAGGAGGGCATCCACATGTCTTGATTAGGACAGTCAAGAGGTAAAGAAGCCCTTCTGTAGATGAATAACAACCTTTCTGGGCCTCGACGTGTTCCATCTCATTCACAATACCGTACTCCTCGGAAGAAGGAAACCACGCAGATGCAGATGCACTTTGCTGGGCACTCGAATTTGCCTTCAAGGTAAAGAGTGCAGCGGGTGAAAGATGTAAGAACTTGATAGCGAGGCATTCGAAGCAGCTCAATAGCCTGGAGAGTACAATACAGTCACCTACAATGGAAGGGGAGTTAGATACGTACCTGGAACCCGTAACCAAAACTGGGCGATTTCATCTGAGTCCGCATGTTTGATGCTGGACCAGGAAATCCCGGATCTGCCGTGAATCTCGACGCATCCGGCATTGGAGAGTACTGTTCGAGCAAGCCGATTGGAAGTATCTGACTGAGCTCAAGCAAGCCCCACGCTGCCTTGCCGTAGTTGGCGATCTTCTCTTTATCCTGGTCACTGACTTTGCCTCTATGATCGCCCCGAATCAAATTAGCAATGGCTGCAAAAACCAAGCCTCGCACGTCTGGGGGAAGAGGACAGACGAGGAGAGAAAAAAGAATATGAAGGGCACTGCTCGATTCAGCACCTGCAAACGCGTCAGCGCCACAAGCAGCGCCAAGGTTGATTTCCAAAATTTCTAACCGAGCTTGCATGCAACCACTACTGACGTGCGAGATCAGACTGATAATGGAACGAAGGATGAATTTGTCGGCCTCATTCAGCTCTTTTCTACCCCGACCGCCTACAGATGATGACATGGAACTATCACCTTTTCCTTGCTGATTAGAGTACGACGTCTCTTGTCCTTGAGTAGCGTTGCTATCAGCACCGTAATAATAGGCAGTGGAAGGCCTACCATCAGTCTCGTCAGCTCCCGAGGTGGATCTACGTATTCCCACAGATGATATCTTGGTGCCCTCTCCATTGCTCTCTGCACGACTCAGTTCGTTAGCATAATCTAGAATCATATTGAAAAGCAATGACCAATTGATCCTATTCCTACTCGCACCAGTAATTGGAGATAGCGTAACATCTGCGGTGCTAGAAAGTAAAGAATGGACAGAAGCCGCACCATTCGAAAGCTCATCATTGTTGGGAGAGGTAGCCAGTGCCACTGCAGAGAGGAATGAAAGATACGTCGCCAGGAGGGACTCGTCGTCAGCCTGAACACGTTCCAGTTTCTTGAGAGCTCGACTTGGAAAGAGCCGGTAGGGCATCATATGCTGAGCGCTACTGTCTTTCTTCTCTTCGTCTCCAGTCTCCAATATATTAGTGTCTTCCAAAATTGACCAGAACTGATGAGCGCAGCCAGGGCAGGCAGAACAAACAGCAACAGCGAGCGCCACCACATCGTCGATGCAATCAAAGCGCTTCGTAACATCAACTTCAGTAGGAAGGGAGGTCTGTTGTTGTTCTGCAGCCAACCCAAATTGCCTTCGTTGATCTTCCTGCATTCGGCGAAGCTGCAGATCTTTCTCTTCGTCAGAGTACCATTGAGCGCGGGAGATTGGTAACTCACCAAAGGCGCATATGGTGTCAAGGTAACGGGAGGTGAATTCAGTCATTACTGAAATATAAAAGTCAAAAATGGACGACACAGTGCCTCCCGCTTCAACATTTCCAACCGACGGCGAGGAAAAACGCAGGAAGGAAGCACCGAACGATGGAAGAAGCACCACCCTTGCAAAAGTCAGCGATTTGGTGGTAAAGGACGCCTCGAGACAGGAACGGAAATTACGACGAATGTCGATGCCCCCCCCGCTGGTTTGTCGAGAGGACGAGAACCCTCCCACGGGAGGAGATCGGCCGCTCATCTTTGGCGACGTCAACGCTGATGCTGAAGGATGGAGCAGAAGGGCATATGCGCCAGCGATCAAGCCAACAATGTCCTGCCGTCTCCATAAATTGTGAGCCGAAGTCTTCACGCGTGAATTGATTGCTTCCAGGGAAGACTGGTTAGTAGCGTTGCCCCCCTCACCGAAGGATGGAGGCAAAATTGCATTGCCCTAAAACAAATGCAGAGAGAAGTATCAAGACTCATACGGTTAGCCAAAAAAATGAAAAAAATGGCAATAGGCCTGTATAGGTAAACAAGGCGCAAACACTCACCGATCCGAAAGCGTTTGGCCCATGCGCTGTCCTCTCCATGAGGACTTGGCAAGGGTCGAGGGCGCAAATGATTGCCATCACAAGTGATCCCACACATTGTAGGAGCTGAGGCATTCCAGGAGCCACGGGCGTATCCTGAGACGATAACGGCGAAACCCCACCTGCGCCGTCCCACAAATTCCGAACAAGCTCTGACTTCCATTTAGCTGGTCCCTTCTCGGCCAGAGACGTAGACGACTGCCCATAGGATGAGTAACCGTAAGGGATTGAGCCTTCGGTCGCAGCGCCTTGGGCCGTATATATGTCCGGCACATCTCGGATGGGATCGAGCAACGGAAGGCCGCATCCCAGGCCTGCCCCATGGCTTTCACCATTGGTTAGGTCCCGAGTGAGGTCAATCATCGTCCCGACTTCCTCGGCTGCCAGCTGGGTGTGATAAGCAAGGTAGAAGAGACACTCGGCAGCTGCCTGACGAGATTGGTAAGCAAATGCAAGCATGACATGGTCCATATCACACAGGCTGTTGCCAGGGGATGTCGGAGCAGGGGCAGTAGCCGACGCTGGTGGCGCAGCGAAACCGCCGAACATGGGAGCTGGCGCCGGTGCGACCGGAACGGCAGCCGCTCCCGCCTTTTTCGCCTCCCTTCTCGTCACCCTGCCCTTGGCAACCTTCCTTCCAACGTCGGTGATCTTCGCTGTCAGCTCCCGAATAAGAGCCACAAGATTACCAACGAGTCCGGCCTGCAGGAGCTGGTCCGTGGAGATCAAAATTGCTTGCGCTGCAGCTGCGCCGTCAGGGTCCTGGATCAGAGTCCCCGCCGCCTCGACACGAGCTCGGACGAGGGCCGAGAGGGTCGAGAGGAGGCACGACCTCTCATGGAAGTAAAGCTCGCGGGCCGCACGAAGGACATTATTTCCGAAGCGGGGGGGTACCAGTGGGTCGGCGACGACCGAAGCCGAGGCTGACGCGGCGGTGCCAGGGGAACTCTGGGCTTGCGGGCCCGATGACGGCGGCCGGGGCCCATCGGACGCCGCTGCAGCTTCAACTGAGGCCCCAACAAAGCTACGATCCAGCCTCCCCTCCAGCCAGCTGCGGACCATGGGATCAGCCGCCCCCACGTACAGACTGGCGGCCTCGACCTCAGTGAGGCGCAGCTCATCGCTCAGGGTAAGAATCTCCTCAAGGATCTCCGACGTCATCGCCGCGACGGTGCCGCTGCCGTCCTCCGTAACTTTAACTTCCCCCTCGCGCTGCAGCAGTACATAAGGGTGGGACTTTAGCCGCGTCCTCAGACCGGCATCGGGCGCTGAGAAAGTGAGCGGCGAGGGTTTAGCGAGGAGATGCCCCACTGGACCCCCGCCGCACCCCCCCTCCCCGGCCGCGGCAGCATCCGTCCGGAGGAGATGGACCAGCTCCTGCACATCGAGGTCGGCCGTCCTTGCGTGCCCCCCACCGGTACGGTAGCTGGATGTGGCCTGCGCGTCGCTGACCCTGTGAAGCGCCTCACGGACCCGCTCCTGCAGAGTCAGGTTATGGAAAGAAGCTGAGTACGGGGGAATCGCCACCGTCGCCTTGGGCTTTTCTGGCTGCATTGCCTGTTGACTACTGCCGGCCCCTGCGGCGGCAGAAGGCGCTGGAGCTGCGGCAGTCCCAAAGCTAAACCCACCCGCGGTGGCGGGAGGAACCGGTGCCGCCGCGGCCGCCGAGGACGGAGCAGCGGTGCCCCCAAAACTGAACCCGCCCCCCACGCCGATGGGAGCAGCTGCTGCAGGCGCTGCCTGAGCCGGAATGGCGGCGCCTCCAAAGCTGAATCCGCCCCCGGCGGCGGCAGGAGCCGGTGCCGCCGGCGCAGCGGGAGCCGGAGAGGCGGTGCCTCCGAAAGAGAAACCTCCACCTCCACCCCCACCCCCACCCCCACCCGCGGTGGCCGGGGCCGGGGCCGGGGCCGGGGCTGGGGATCCAAAGCTGAAGGCCATACCTTGTTATGATGCGTCGCAGACCAAGCCGACGAACCGGGAAATAGCCGTGTAACAAAATAGCTGTGTACCAAGCCACTCAAATCCAAACTTCGACAGGATTTCCGTGGATGGGCAATCTCCTCTAACTCCCTTCCTCTTCGCGTCCGTGTTGGATTGGACCTGTCTATGATCGCGTCCTGGAGAGGTAGGAGCAGTTCATATATTATTATTATATCGTGAAGGCGAAAAGGCAACACTAACTGTCCTGGTTTTGGACGTCGGATTACGAGCACATGGAATCAAAGCACAGGATATTATGTACTCGTATGTATGTAATGGACCCAGTGGACTATGCATACTAAGTAGTACTAGCTAGTATGCATACCGGCCGGTAGATCTCTACTATGCATACTACACACAACGTAGTATGCATACTACTCTCTAGTACGAGTAGTACACCACTTATGCTAGCACACACTGTATGCATACGTCGTAGAGTAGCTAGTACTACTAGTAGGAGTACTCCTACTCTAGAGTAGAGTAGCGGTTTGAGAGACAAAAACTATCAGCCACTAGTTAATATTTAGTGCCATAGAAACACTCTATGGACCCATGTCGTCCGCCCGCCGTCCGTAATCTCGATCTTGCCCATAGACAGTATCGATGAGCCGTGCTCGTCTAGTACTAGAGTATGCATACAAGAAAGCTACTCTAGCTAGGAGTACAATGCATACTCTAGAGTACTATTAGGAGTATGGATACACACGCGTACACGTGTACTATGCATTCTGTAGTATGCATAATATTATGCATACTACTCTAGAGTACTAGCTATGCACATACTACAGTAGAGTAGTATGTACGAGCTCGTATATAGAAACAAAGGCAACTGCCATCGCTTAAACATAAATACTATCAAATATAATAAATATTATTAGATTCATTTCAACATACTACTACTAGCTAGTAGTATATAACGGGGCTTTAATGGAGCTTGTAAAATCGATTGGGGGTTAAGTACTATGTAGGCGACGGGAACAGTGGACCCGGGAATACAAATTTCGAGATTTTATATCATTACGAACGTCGTGGCGCTCAGGGTTTGCATTCCATCAATAGAGCTGTATTTTAAAAAGAGGAGCAGCACGCAGATGCAGGACCGGAATATCCCAAGCACGGAAGACCTGCAACAACGCGAGCGCTGCTGATAAACGGTGGCGTGAAAATTAATCCGTTGATTCAGATCTTGGACTGTACTAACATGACCTGCTTGCGCTCCATGACCGCTGCCGTCCTGTTTCTGGCCACACCCGCGGTCAGCGAGGGCATCCTGAGAGGCACCAACGCCGCAGAGAGGGCCCAGTCCCAGGCCGATGGTGTTGCAGAGGGGCGACGCTCCCTGGAGCACTGCAACGGGGACGATTACAAGGGCCTCGTGCGGCTCAGGACCCCTATGTATCCCGATGGCATCTTCACAAGCTGTTTCCAACTCGACGCGCAGAGGCGGAGAAGCGCCATCATCCCCGACCGCTGCACCCACAGCCTCATTGGGATGCAGGACGTATATGGCGTTGCCTCTACTGTCTCCGATGCCTGCCCCAACGCATGTGGGGAATGCGACACAATCGCCGTCGGAATTGAGGATCCGCAAGAGAAAGAGAGTGAAGGTAGCAATGATGGAGACGAGAAGGATGGTAGTAATGATGTGGTCATTCCCAGCTATATTGGGGAGGAGGATGCGAAATATTGGTGGGCTGTTTCTTCGGATGTGACATCGGATGATGATAGCTACGGGTTCGATGATGACGAGTACGAGTACGAGGACGATGACTCGTACGAGTATGAGGAACATAAACCAGCCTACAAACCACCTGCCATTTCTAACACTGAAGGGGGATGGGGGCAGGTATTTGACATGGAGCTCATTTCCATTCATGCCATGCTTACCCCGGATGGTCGGGTGATTTCATACGGGTCCAGCAATAAAGGAAGGCAAGGTGGTGGGCTCTATTACGAGACATGGAACCTGCAGAAGGGCATCCATCAAGACGAAGCCCACGAACTCCTGAAGCACAACACCAATACTGACATTTTCTGTTCCAGTCTCAACGTTGATACGTCGACAGGAAATATCATCATAATGGGAGGCGACGTGGGATTGGAGGGTAAACGCGGTCCAGGCATTGACACCGTCCTGGAGTACAACACAAGCACCCAGGTAGTACGCCACCACCCCAGGGGCGATATGCATTACGAGCGGTGGTACGGGACAAGCATAAATCTACCCAATGGCGACATATTTGTGGTCGGAGGACGCGATGGAAAGAAGCTAGGCTCTCCAATTCCCGAGTTATGGAGTCCAAGCTGGGGATTCCGCGAGCTCAGCGGGGCCATTATTCCACAAATTGCTGCGAAGCCCAAAAAGAACTTCTGGTGGTACCCTCACGCGTTCGTAAACTCAAAGGGACAAATTATCGTGATAATGCCTCGCGGCGACGACGCGGATATTTATCTCGTCAGCGTTCATGGAAAAGGTGACATCAAGCGGACGGGTACGAAGCCTTTCATGGCTCATGTCCGTTCTCCATCCATCATGTTTCGAACCGACCAAGTCTTGTTCTTAGACGATATTGGCGACATGTGGGTAGCAGACATTTCTAACGGATCATCCGTCGAATGGAAGTTGGTAAACAAAATCGGTCACAGTCGGACCAACGCATCCATGGCTATTTTACCCGATGGGCGTGTCGCGATAGTCGGTGGCTGCAAAGTGCAAAAAAATGGAGGGTCCGTAATTAAAGACGCAGCGAAAAACATCAACATATGGGACCCGGTAACGAATGATCTCTACAGGGGGGAGCAAGAAGTGCACCCGCGTCTATACCACTCGTCTGCTCTGATTCTCCCCGATGGGCGCCTTTTCTCAGGTGGAGGGGGGGCGCCAGGTCCGGTGAGAAATCTCAACGGCCAACTCTATACCCCCGACTACCTCGTAAGTAAGAATGTCGATGAAGTGGCGCGACCTACGATATGGGATTACCCCAAGAATATTAGAAGTGGGGAGAGCTTTGTACTTGTCGTCGACGATGCATCTCGTATCGCAAAGGTCACCGCGACGAAATCTGGTAGCAGCTCTCATACGCGCAACTGCGACACTCGCTGGCTTGACCTTAACTTTGAGCTAATCGATTCGACCACGCTTCGCGTATTCGCCCAGGACGGAAACATTATGATTGGTGGCCTCTGGTTGGCGAGCGTTCTCGACATCAATGGCGTCCCATCTGAGGCAAAGCTGATTGGGGTTAATATGGTAGATTTAGTCTGAAATAAAACCAATTATGAAGAGAGGTCATTTAGTTTTGTACCAGCTCGTACACCTGGCATCTGTCATACTCTCGGATAAAAGATCAAGCTAATATTAGAAGCTAGCTAGTGTCAGCATACCGGTTTCCCTTCTTTTCCATTAGATGTATCGGTCCGATCACCGTGGCGAGCAAGCGACAGAATCAAAGTCGTTCTTGCCCGCGCCTCTTCCGCCGCCGCGGCCATAGCCTTTACCCTGGCTTCATCGCTTATTTGAGGTAGCGGCTGCATTGAAGATTCCTGATTGACTTTCATCTTCTTCTTGTGTTGAGATACATCCCTAGCACTGTTGTCTTCGGCGCCTGAGACTCCTTCACCTTTGTCTTTTCCTCGCTGCTTTCTCTTTTTCGGTGGACCCTTCTTACTCCTACGAGCGGCGGCTGCCCCTTTCTTCTTTTTCTTTGCTGCTGCTGCAGCCGCCTCGCGTGCCTGCAAAGCAATGGAGCGCTCCTTTGTTTTGCGCGCAACCTCCTCCCTCCGCTTGGCCACTTTTTTCTCCTTGTCATCCTTGGCGATCGCTGCTGCCGCTCGCCGCGCGTAGCTCTGTGCCTGCTTCCCCCAAGATGAACCCGAGGCGTACACACCATCGCGCCGGAGGTTAGCACATAACTCCTCTAGGAGATGGCGTCGCTGGACCTCGAGGCGGGCGACAGAGGACCGGGCATGCAAGAGTGCCGCAATTAGATGGGCATGGACTTCGCGATAAGCCTTTAGCTCCGCCTCGACGGATTCAAATCGAGGATAAGGCGCCAATGACACCACCGGCGACGACGGTTTCTGCGCCTGGTCTTGCGCCAATTGTTGATCAGACATAGCAGTTATATGGATGCTCGGGACCGTGGGATGTCCGTGAATCAGGTTTCCGGTGAGACTGCATAGATAAGATACTAGCTAGTAGTACTCCGGAGTAGATAGGTTATTCTACCAGCAGGGTACTTAGCAGTAGCTTTACAGAAACGGACGACGAACAGAATATCTGACTTGTCAACTACGAGCTCGTAAGAAATTAATTGCATTACGGCTCGTAATCATTGCGGCGCTGACGCCCATCACTATATCAACACCCCGATCGACTCCCTGCCGCTGCGATGGCGCCCGTGCAATCCCGCCGCCGCCCTGCCTATCTTTGCCACCTTCAAATCTGTATCGCCACCGCCGCTCCATCCATTCTTTTCAATTTTTCGGGCGCGATGGCCCTCTCGACAATCGCTGCCAGCGCGCCCTCAACGGCAGCCCTGCGCCGCCGCGTCTCGACGCGAGTTGTCGCCATCCCTGAGGACGTCTGGCGCCAGTCGGCCTCAGAACACACCGAACGCATTCGCTCCCTTCTTTCTCCAGGGCTTACATCACTTGACGATCCGATCAACTCGGGTAGCAGGAGGCGATTACGGAGGGAAGGCCGCCGAAACGCCAACGCAAACGCCTGGACAGCCCTTGACAAAAATAATCCTGTTTTTAACTTTCTGATAGAATATTACGGTCTCAAGGGGGCTAAGGGTCCTCGTCGACTGGCGCGTTGGAGCCCCGACCCGGCCTTGCTCCTGCTACGAGACGAAGAGGTTGGAAAAAGGGGGTTTGAACGCAAGGGAGCGGCTATAGAAAGTGTCTGTGATGTGGGACCAGCTGGTGGTGTGCTCCTTGAGGGTGCGACCGAGGAAGATTTAGTTGGTACGCTCCACCTTAGGGGTGCTATTCCGACTCTTGATGGTAGCGGGATTTTCTACAGCCCCGCTCTTTTCTACAATAGATACCCATTTGGGGACGAAAAGGCTCTCACGAGTGACGAACGGATGAGCAAGATGAAGGCCGCTGCCCCCTTTCAATGGTATCAGTCCATCATTTCCAACACTCTTGTATCGGAACCCATCTTTCACTGCCATGGACTTCACGAGTGGGCGATGCAGTATCACCCGCCAGGTGCGACCCCCCCCCCGAGCGGAAAATACCAGGCACATTTGCCTTTGAGGGTGTCTCGCGAAATCATCAACTCGACAGTAGAGCGGAAAGGTATCCACTGTACGCACGTCGATGCGCTTCGCTTCTTTGCTCCAGCGGCGGGTCCGCTCAACCACCATGGTGCTCAACTGGAACGGACAGACCAGCTCCGGTTGGAACAAAAGGGCTGTGTGCACGCTTCTATGGACTTGTTAAAGATGAGTCTGCGACTTGCTCCTTTTGTCGACTCCTCCCTCGTTGCTGATACACTCGATATGGCCTTATCTGCGAGGAGGCTCGACATCGAAGCATCGCCTTACGATGTCAAGTCGTCATATGGATTAGGCGTCGTACCCGTGGAAACAGCTGAGGGACGAGAGGAATACAGAAGGCGCCAGAAAGAGCTGATGCACATCGCAGAGCCTTTGAGAAAAAGGCTAAATGATGCCTACGACAACTTTCTAGTCCTTGCCTTTGAAGAGGAAATTCTTTCGGGAGCAAATAGAAACCCGGCCCCTGAGAGATTCGCGAAGGCCGAGCCCGGAAGTAAGCCATGGAGAAAGAACTTGATTGATTGATACCCGATCTATAAATAAATTACAAACTTGCCAAAGGAACACGTTTCATAACTGGATCCGCCAAACATAGTGCTCACATTCTGTTCGAACAACGAGAAATCCTTCCTCCCGAGCTCCAAGATCTACCCCTTGTAAACTACCATGTAGACCGAGTTTTAGATCCCACTTGTCTGAGTATGGTCTATTTTCATCGCATGCATTGTTTGCTCCACCCCGAGGTGCCAGGATGCCATAACAAGGAGTCACGCTGATATCAGACTGAAGGACACCATTCTCATTCTCAACTGACGCGTAGAAAGGCTCCCAGGTTAGTTCCTGGTTTCTAATCGATACGATTCCTCCTTCCTTCCCGATATGGATATCCTCCCTAAGCCCTGTAACACTCCCCAATTCAACTTTTCTCGTCGCCCAAGACGGCATTCCGACGCCAGATTCAATTTCAGCAAGGATCGCCCCCGGCTTGAAGTCGGGCTCGAACACTAATGATTTTTCGTAGTTCAAGGCTGTTACGCCAGATATACGTGTGTCGAAATCAAATTTCCCGGCATGATGCCCTCCCATATAATCGCTAACACTCCGTTTCACCGGCTCATTAGAATCTCTACTTGTTGCTCGAAGGGAGGTGCTTCCCCTGTTGCAAAGCGTCGTGCGATGTCGATGGTGCCTCAGGTATTTAGTGAAAGGTATTTCAGTTTTCACGAACGCCCCCGTTTGCGTCAGAAATATGACCTGGATTAGCCAATGCATGCAGAGGAACACTTTCATCGGTGCATGGTCTGGACGGGGCCGACGAGGCAGGCTGATAGTAAGTAACTAACAGGACTCGATCCTGACTCCGGACTTGACGCTTCGAATTTTAGATCGGATCCGATAGTCGATAAGAAGTTTGAAAGATACGCGCTCGTACGAGAGAGCGGTAAATATGAATAGGAAATTCATGTGAATTTATTGTTCTCAACGACCACACATACTTGCGGGGAAAATTATATCGGGGGGTATCCCCCTGGAGGAATGCTTTTGCGCCGCCCAAAATCGATTTCAATAAAATAAGCTATATACCAGCAAAACACGATGGTATATAAATAATCATGTCGTAGCTCATAGCATGATGAATTTAGTTAGATTCATATAGGCATATAAAACCTGCGGAAGGATTCAAATAATATAATTATTTATACTAGTATACGATCGTGTTTTGCTACTATGTTTTACTTTCTCGGACGTTTGAGGAGAGCCAAAAGCACAGTCTCACCTTTCTATAGGCCTACGTATTATCTTAATGAAGACACCCTCCTCACACAGAAGAAAGAAGAGCCTACCTTTTCAAGCCCGAGGAAAATTCAGCTGAAACGGTCCATACCAACCATCATTATCCCGAAAGCGCCCATGCCAGAGATGGCAGAATCGACAAAGAGCGACGGCAACGGGGGCGGTAGCGGTAGTGGAAAGAGTGGGGGCCGGATTGGCGCCCCCTCCATCTTCGAACTCCGCCGCCGGCGCCTCAGCCTGCTCCAGCCGGTGCGCCGGGGATGCGGAGGTCAACTCCCGCTTCGCCAGAAAGGCCGCCAGGTGCTGCCAGCCCAACTCACCCTCCGTGATCACGGCAGACTCAAGGGCGATCAGCTGCTTCTCGCGGGCTATGGCCTTGCGCTCGGCCTCAGCTTGGTTCAGGAGGATGGGGGTTGGGGTTGGGGTTGGGGTTGGGGATGGTGCCAGGACTGGGGAGGGGGTGCAAGGCGATCGACGGCAGGATATCCCCAGGAATTGCCGGGGTTCAGCAATAACCGCCAAGAAGCTTCTACCGACTGCTGCAACTACTTGTCTTTCTCCATGTACTCGCAATGCATCTTCTCCTCGGACTGGGTGTGCAATGCGGGCTTGAGCTGCTTGCGCTCTCTCTGGAGCGCGAGCAGCTCCTCCTGGCAGACTCATTCGGCACCGTACCGCCAGACGTGGGGGAACCGCGAGAAGCCACGGGGCGTGTCGGCGCCACCTGCAGGTCCATATAGAGCTCTGGCCGATGACACTGACACTGAAGATGACGACGGAAGTGAAGCGACTGATGTACTAGGGTTGGGGTTGGGGTTGGATGCGGAACAGCGTTCGATGCCAATGCCTATTCCATACCATCGAAGATTGCCAGACATGGCGCATAATGATTACAACGATTTCGAAGCGTCCTACCTATCATCGGATGCCACCCAGGTCGATACGCATTCGCGATTTTCTGTTACTATTCAGTGGGAGGCGTCGGCACCGTACGGTCAGGAGTCTGAGAACCCCGCGGAGCCGTGGGGCGCGCCGGCGCCGCAGGGAGATCCAAAGTGGAAAGATATAGCTCTGGACGATGATACTGACACTGAGACTGTCGATAATACTGACAATGATGAAGAGGACGATGGAAGCGAAGTGAGCGTTCAACTGGCGAAAGGTGCGGCACAGAGATCGGTGTCAATGCCTATCCCATTCCAGCGAAGACTGTCAGATAAGGCTCATAATGAGACCAATGAGTTCGAAGTGTCCTACCTATCATCGGATGCCACCCAGGAGGATACGCATTCGCGATTTGCGAAGTGGAAGATTCCCTCGCGAAAGTTGTGGAAGGCTCGGCCAATGCACAAATAATAACGTAATATTATTTACTAGTATTTGTAAATTTGTAATTGTACGTAACATCACAAGCAACTTCAACATTTTTTTTTTGCTGAGATGTCTACTATTATTAACATCGAGGTACTACTAGTAGCTAGTGGTAGAATTTCTCTTGTTTTTGTACGGCTCCCCTTTTTTGCCGTCCCGGAGCTCGTATTAGCTAGTACTCTAGTAGTATGCATACTAGCTAGCTATTAGTACTGTATGCATAGTACGGATAGATTTCAATCTTTTTCAGCCAAGCGCGACAAGCGACCTAGACCCAGACCCAGACCCAGACCCAGACCCAGACCCAGACCCAGACCCGGACCCAGACCCCGTGACATTTTCCTCACAATCATCGCACCCCTTTGCCTCCCGGGCATTGAGGTTCGCTATCGCCGCCTTGCCCCCTTTCGAACCAAAGCCATTATGCGCATCATAGGCCTGATCTTCTCCGTTTCATATATATTCTTATTTTATGCCGCGTGGGTGGCCTACTCTCTTTCTCGGCCAATCTTTGCTCTCTCATTGTTGTTCCTTCTCGCACGGCCGCACCAAGCCATCCGGAAGATCCGCCTCTTCGCCATAAGTTTGATTTACCTCGTCCTTTGCAATGACAAAAGATGGACACAACCTGATGAGGACCCGGCCTCGTTCTTCGCGCTTGCCAGCACACCAGCTGAGATTCAAAGCAAGACAATCATTTTTGTCCGGCATGGCGAGTCGACTTGGAACGACACGTTTAATAAGGGAGACCGCAAACCCCTGAACTTCGCTATATCCTTCCTACCGAATCTTTTCTATGCCATGGCGGTGGAAATCTACCTTTTCGTGGCAGGACACAGCGACCAGAGCTGGTTCTTTGACTCCCCTCTGTCGCAAAAAGGGGTCCGGCAGGCGACTGATCTGCGAAAATTCCTTGTCACTAGAGGTCAACACGCGACTGCAGCCGAGAAGGATATTTTGGACCTTCTAACAGGGAAGGCCTCAGAGGAAACGAGCGAAAGCGGTGATTCTGGAAGCCACGAGAATGGCGACAAACGGCGACGGGTAGTGGCTCAGATCTGCAGCTCCAATCTTCGACGTGCAATCAGCACTGTCGCAGTAAGCTTGCAGGACCGGCTGGATCAACAGATTACGGATGACAAGATCCTGATCTTACCACAACTGCAAGAGATCAGTCGTAATCCGGACGCCTTGTCCATTGCGCCGCCATATGCAAAAGAGTTGACGCCAACTTGGACCGACAAGGAAATAAACGGCTTTGACTTCGAACGAATTTTCAAGAAGCAGGTGGATACTTCCTTGATGTATGGGAACAAGCCAATCAGTACGAACGGATTGAAACGCATGAAAGAGTTTTGCTCCGTGGCATTTGACAAAGTGGAAAAGGACGCATTGATATTAGGTGGCCATTCTCTGTGGTTCCGATCCTTCTTCAGGACATTTCTGCCCCGAGACTTTACCCATTTATGCAAAACGAAGAAGTTGGTCAATGGCGGCGTCGCATCATTCACCTTGCTAAAGAAAGGAGAACATTACATGATAGACCCTAAGAGCATTCGCGTCATCTACGGGGGATTCTAAGATTATATCTAATTTTTTAGTCGCTGTATAACTCCGTCTAGATGTACGAGTCCGACCACGCAAACAATGATATTGCCCCCCCCTTTGCCTTCGGCAGCTTCATATATTATGTCCTCGGACAATTGTAGAATCCTGAGGCAGCTCTCTGCAAAACGGTCGTCCCTGTCATCAACCAAGGCTCGAGATAAGCAAGGTGCCGTCTGATCCCCATGCTTTTTCGACGCGCGTGCGGTTGCACGATTTCTTCTTCTCTCCTCCCAATCTATCAGGGACTCATTCCGTCGTCGATGAACGGGATCGACCTCATGTAGACCAACAGTTTCCTTGGCAATATTGATCCCCAATGAGACCCAGTCTCTCGGTGTCATGGAACGAGCCACAGCACCCATTAATTGATCAATTTCGATGTCCGAAGCCACGACGGTGGCACCTATGGCATCAGCTGCCTCAATCGCCGCTGCGAATTCATCAGTTCGGGGGAGCACAACCGCCTCTTCATTCGCAGTCAAGGAACGCCTTAGCAAACTTCCCCAAATGATTGTGGTCGAAAATACAAGACCACCAAGCCCACCTGTTGACCAGCCTCTTTGAGCCAACGCTGGAAGCGATGCAAACGCAACCTGCAGCTGGTTTGAAGAGGTATCTTGTAACGATCGTCCTTGCTTTACTCCTTTTACTTTGGACTTGTTGCGCCGCCGAATCAGCTGGACACGGGATGGCGACACCTCCACCACGACCGTCTGTGGACGTACCGCATCAAGCAAGAGCGAAACTTCCTTAGCTGACTCGGATCCGATGTGGACCGTCCCAAGCACGTAGATATTCGGCCGAGGCTGGACCAGCAATCCCTTGTCGACGGCCTGTTGCAGCTGCGGTGGGAGGGCGCTGATGGGTGCGATAGGGGATAGGGCATGGCACAACGCGATTTTCGCTGTCAGCATAAAGTTTAAGGCTCCCCTCATTGTTACTATTGCTAAGCGGGACCTTTCTATGTGAGTACCAGCTCCTGTCTCGCAGCCTCCAACATGTTGGCGTACATAATATTATGTTCTCATCATCTGATTCAGATTCTCGATGTATTTCTCTGAGCGAGAATGAGATCTGAGATCTGGTCCCCACGCGCCTCTCCACACAATAATGACAGCACGACGACGCAACATCTACAGTACTCTAGCTAGTATGCATACAGTCCTAGCTCGTACACTTTCGCGCTCGAGCGTGTTTCATAACTTACTACGAGCCTAATATGCCTCTATGTACTGTATGCCCATATGCATACTCCTAGGAGTACTACGAGCGTAGCTAGTACGTATATAATATACTACTGCTAGTGGAGTAAAATATACTCTGCTAGAGGAGTATGTATGCATATAAGTACTGTAGTACATGATGTACGAGCGTAATTACTTAAATAATAATTTATGCATAGTAACTACGAGGTCGTACACTTAAAGTTGCTAATTATGACACTACAAACGGAGGAAAATAGGGGGCCAGTAAAAATAATCCAAGGTGAGTCCGAGTCGAGGAGTCTGGATTGAGGCAATCGAGGATTTCATGAGATAAGAAATAAATCCGCTCCGAAGCCTCCAACATGCCGCGACCTCCCTCAAAACACGGACTCGAAAACAAGTTCAAGTCGTGGAGAAAGGGGAAGTCAACCAAGGCCGGATCGTCAGCATCGCGTGCTTCGCTCAAGAACCGTCTCAGGAGCCAGAAGCGACTTCTATCGAAACTTCCAGATGACGACGCCGGCAGAGGAAAGATAGAGGAAACTATTAGGCAGCTGGAGATGCAGATAACAGGGAAGCAGCAAGTTCAAAAGGAGCGCAAGAATGCTGAGAAGTACCACCAGGTCCGTTTCTTTGATCGACAAAGACTGACGCGCTTGGAGCGGACTTCCCGGCGACAGTTGGAAGAGGCCACTGCGGCCGCCGACGTCGACGAGGTAAAAAAATACAAAGCAGAACTGGAATCCATCATCCTCGACAAACTTTATGTTGGCTACTTCCCAAACGATACGAAGTATATCGCGCTTTTCAGAAATGGAGAAAAAATTGAGGACGACGATCGTACAGCACGGTTGAGGCAGACTGTCCGCGATCGAATTGCGTCTGATCTGAAGAGTGGAAAGTTGAAATCCAAGAGCTGGCTTAACGTTGACGAGATCAAGGGTATGTCGTGCTTAAAATTCGCAGGATCGAAGCCATATAAACGGAAGGCTGATCAAAGCAAGGATCGCAATGAGGAAAAAGAGAGTGGGAGCGCGGCCAACCAAAACATTGTCCCTGCAAAGAAAAAGAAACCCAATGTTGATATAAGTAACGATGACATCGAAAGTGTCGGCGAGAGCGACAGTAGCAGCAGCAGCAGCAGCAGCAGCAGCAGCAGCAGCGATGACAGTGACAACGACTCCTCAGACGAAGAGAATGTGGAAAAGCCCAGGAGTAAAGTTGGAAAGAAGATTTCTGGGGAAAATTCAAGCGACGACAGGAGCAGTAGCAGTAGCAGCAGCAGCAGCAGCTCCTCGGATTCAGACAGCAGCAGCTCCTCCTCGGACTCCGACAGCGAAGATCGGAAAGAGAGCAAAGCCATGCCGCTCGCATCTACAGCTAATGCTCCTAGTTCTTCCAATGTCACCCCCGACGAAGACTCGGACGACGATTTCTTGGTTGAGGAGAGCACAGGTGTCGAGGATACGTTCAACAAGGCAAGGCAATATTCGACGGGTTACGAGTACGAGAAGACAAAGGGTGATAAGAGCAGGGGATGGGCAACGCAAAAACAAAGGCCAGGGCAGTGGAATCGCCACCGTCGGTGATGCGGGAAGTTACATAGATAACGAAGTAGATTGCTAGCTTATGTTCTGTTTGAGTTCCTTATCGAGACGAGTCGCCGAAGGGCTTGGCAGAACCAACTCATCGTCATCGCGTACTGATACCTCAAAATATTCTCCCTCAAATCTGTAACAGACGTAAAGTATGGGGGCGAGGACATCAGGTTCGGCCCAGAAGCGCTTCCATGGCTCCCTCCAGCCGGCTCCCTTCTCCTCCATTTTCTTGGATGGCGACATCTTGCTGCCGCCAGTGACGTCGTAAAAGCCAAGGAGGTTGCTCTTGGGCGTCGACGGGAGGTAGAGCGACGAATCGTTGACCCAGAACTGAAGCTGCGTAGCCACGTCAAGTCGGTCACCCCCCTCCACGTAGTACACGGCCGTGTCAATCACAAGTCCATTCTTGGACTCCTCCCTCCTCAGCTTGGTCTCCGCCTGCCGCCCCATCAGCGATAGCTGCACCTCGGCGTCCTCCCTGGCCTTGTCGATCCGGAGCAGGCTAGCCGTTCGCTTCATGGCCGAACCAGCGCTGGCGCCCCCTCCGTCCCCGTCTACCGCGAGGGCCCTAGATCTGGCGGCACCGATCATGTCTGCTACGGCGGTGTCAATCAAGGCGGAGAGGACGGCGAGATAAACCGCGGCCACGGCCGAGGCGGCCCCGTCGATCCCGGGCCGGACAGTCACGGGCACCCTTAGGCGGAAGTTCCCCTGGTCGAGCTGCCAAAGCCACGCCAGGCCCGCGGCAGGCCCTGCGCGGATCCCTACGGACAGCGCCGCCGTTCCCCCCGGCAGGACCCGGCGAAGCAGCGCGTCGATTCGCAGGTGGTGGGCGCCGCCCGCGGCAACCGGCGCCCCCACGGCCACGGTGCCCCGCCCCCCCTCCACCGCGAGCTGCAGGGGAGCCGCGCGGCCGCCCTCTTCTGACAGCCCGAGGTTCAGCCCGAGCGACACGGCGGGGATCTGATCGGTAAGGGTGGTTAGGGCCAACCGGACGCCCCTGAGGCGAGGGGCTGCCCCCCCACTGGCGCTGCGGTCGGCGTTGAGGGCGACCGTGCCCAGGACGCGACCGCCGAGCAAGCGCCGGCGGGCCGACATGGACAGAGCAGCCGCGGCGGTCCGCCCCCCCCCCCCCGAGGAGGCGAGGGCCACGCTCACGCAGGTCGGCCTCCTCCGGCCTCCCCCGAGGATTGATGCCCCAATCCTGTTCCGGGGTCGCGGGCCCAGCTCCATGTCGGCGTAAAGCCTGGTGGAGGGGAGGAGATCGTACCCCACCCGGCTGGTGCAGGAGAGGTATCCCAGGCCGTGCCGGGAGGCGGAGGATCCCGCGAAGGAAGCGCTCCACCTCGCCCCCCGCTTGGGAGGGACCCTCCACGAGAGGTCGACCCTGGCTCCCCCGACGGCGAGGGCGGCCGACGGCCCGTGCCGCCCCTCCTTCTCCTTCCCGGGCCCACCGTCCAGCGACAGGGCCAGAGGCATCTCAACGCACCCACCCGAGGCGAAAGCGCCTCCGCCGGCCACGCCCCCCTCGTGGGCCATCCCGTGGTAGCCGCCACTGCCCCCGCCACCCCCGCCCCCCGGGCGGCGCGGGGCGGGGGGGGGGGGGGGGGGGGGGGGGCGGGCGGGGGCGCCCCCGCCCCCCGGGC
>Ga0315315_10001077_pt1 | contig 24753 bp, 29 predicted proteins | sample M140m3416metaG_FD_203699 | JGI IMG/M metagenome (GOLD analysis project Ga0315315, IMG submission 203699) | Ammonia-oxidizing marine archaeal communities from Monterey Bay, California, United States - M1 40m 3416 | ecosystem: Environmental > Aquatic > Marine > Intertidal zone | place: USA...
TAGAGTTCGAACCTGCAGCTAAGTCATTCGAGTCAGCCAAGAAAGATCTCAAGGCTATAGTTGCCGACAATGAACGTGAGGTATACTCAGATCTATTAACCATACGCCGTGATAAACGTGGCGCATTACGCATTAGCAAGAGGAGTAAGTAATGGACAATCTAAATATATGGAACAAGCTATCCAAGTCAGACCCCAAGTATCTGAAGAAGGTTAGCTTCGGGTCGCGTAGCTTTACAGCTATCGATCCGCAATACCAAGTACGCATGATGACTGAGCAGTTCGGCCCAGTTGGTGTGGGTTGGGGATGGCAGTCACACACAGAAATAGTGCAGCTAAGTAATGGCGATGCCAGTATACTAGCACACATATCTGTTTGGCATGGCGAGCAAATGAATATGTTCGGCCCCTTCACTGGGTGTCGTAAGTTCTTCGATGCAACCAAAGGCAGACTAGCCGAGGATGCACCTAAGATGGCTGTCACTGATGGCCTAACCAAAGCCTTATCACATCTAGGATGTAACGCTGACGTGTTCCTAGGTGAGATGGATGGCAACAAGTACGCCGCAGATAGCGGCAAGAAACCTACTAGCGGTAGCTGGTAATAACTAAAGGAGCCAGAAGCATGGCATATGATAACACAAATACGGGCGCAGCATTCAAACCTTTCGATAGCATGAAGATGATATTGCAAGGTAAGATAAACCTAGAGGGTAATGATCGTAAGGTCGTACTCATAGCAGATACAACCAAGAGTGGCATGAAGATCATTGAGGTTTATCAAAAGGTAGGTGTGTTGTTTGAGAACGACAAACGTGGTAATGAGAATGCCCCAGATTATTCTGGGCCAATGGAAGACTACGCTGCAAGAACACAAATGCAAATCGCTGGCTGGAAAAAACAGAAGGATGATAACAACTATCTTTCTATGCAAATCAGTCAGAAACATGGCGGTCAACAACAGGCACAACAGGTTAGCACTGCTCACCTTGATGTTGATGATGACACCATACCATTTTAATTAACAAGGGCGAGCTTCGGCTCGCTCACACACGGAGGACTTATGACTACACCAATCACACCAGAACTAATTAAACGCATTAGATTCTATGCAAATAATGGAATGACTAAAGCACAAGCCAACAGGATCTATGGCATACCACGCCATGCAATCAGGGTGGCTGTTGAAAGACACGATGTAAAATTTACAACAGGCTACACGACAGGGGTCGAGCGCGCATTTAGAAATCAAACAGATAAAGAGTACGAAGACAAAGAGTTGATATACAAATCAACTGTCCAACGTAACAGGTACGACCAGTACAAAGAGATACTAAAGACTGCAAGCAATGCAGCTGAACGTAAAGAAATTACTTATGGCTTTGTGCTACATGAGTTCGAGCTTACACAAGCTGCAAAAAATAATAGACCACCATTACCAGGATTTACTTCAAAGTTTTCTAGCCAACCTAAGATAGCAGACATGCTTCGTGCGGAGCGTTAAGCTCCGCTAGAAATCTATATACTTATACACCAACGTGTGCAATCCAAGAATGTATTTTCTTTGTCTGCTCCATGCGATCATCAAGCCCATGTGTTCCACCATTCACACGCTTGGTTATGCTAGTGATAACTGAATCATTCACACCATCGTCAGCCATCTCGAACAACCCATTGCTTTCAAAGAACCACATGGCAGATTCAAATGCATACTCAGTTGCAACAAGATCAGGGTCAGTCATTACATCAGGCAATCCCATATCACTAGCAAAAGATCTATAGTTTGCCTTGCCTGTCAACTGAATGAAGCCGCGCCCTACCCATAACGCTCCTTCATTATCTCCATTGCCCATGCGATTAGAGTACACCTTGTTAGCTAGTGCCTCTGGGTTACGCGCATAAGGCGCAGCCGATTCCATAGTTGGAAATCTTTTAGGCCACACGCGCATCATAGACTCAGCAGAATAATTAAGATTCTCTCTGGTTAAACGAAACATTCCTGACTCATGTGCTGCTTGCCCAAGCAGGTGTGCGCCACGCTTACGATTCAAACCAAAGTGTTCAACGATTGCTCTCGCTGTATTGGGGCCAAAGTTACCATCAGCTGCTGCACCAATACGACCCTGCAATATCTTCATTGCCTCAGTCATTTTTTAAATCCCTTCATAGTACGGATACCAAAGCTTGCAGCTATACTTGCATACAACGACCATTGAAACCACTGCGGCGCAGCTTCGAGATTAGCAAAGCCCTCCCTCATATAGGGCTGCAGCGGTGGTACAAAGGAACACCCAACGATTGCAATGAAACACACAGTCCATGCTTCATCCTTCCAAGAGTTGTCACTTGCTTTGATAGCTGCTTGCTCCCAACTAATCTCACCAGTTGCAATCTTCATATTGGTTTCGGCTTCTGCTTTCTTCACAGCAGTCTTACCATCAATGTAACTACCAGCTAGGTCAGCTACCTTACCTACTAAACTAAGTCCAAGCATATTACTTTCCTTTCGCAAACGCTGACGCACCAAAGAACGCCGCTACTATACCTGCAACACTGACAAAATACACACTCGCCATGCTACCGAGTATCTTAGCAGCCTCAATCAAAGTCAATAGATCCGCTAGCACCACCGCCAAGGGGTATAGGAGCATCCCTGACAGGGCGAACCATGTCATCTTGCGTTGTGCATCCCTTTGAGCATCTTCATCCTCTAGGCGACGCTTACGATCTTCGTATTCAAGAGCATCCCACTCTGCTTTATCTATTGCACCATCACCATTGACATCAAATTTTTTAAACTCATCCATGTTATTCTCCTAATCAGACAGGGGATTATCTAATGCCCTCTGCAATTTATCCATTAACTTATCTTCAAGGTCTTTCATTTCAGCATCTTGATTTGATCGCAAGCGTTCACGTTGCGATTCGAATCTAAGATCTGCTGCATCTATCATCGTGCGTACCTTCTCTTCCGTCTTGCGTACCAACGATTCAATACGATCTGATTGCTGCTCAACCCTAAGAAGATCATCACGTAAATTATTTTTAATGTCGCGTGTGTACTCAACTGTCTGCTGTACTTGCGCATCCATCAGATCCATTTGCTGTTGGTACTCGCCTAGGTCTAAGCCGGCTACCTCTTCTATCTTCTGGTACATAACAAACCCACCATACAAGCCAGCAACCACAGTAGATAGAAAGGTTATGATTGCAAAGACAGATGCAGCCGATAGTTTAAAACCACCAGCACTTACCTTCTTATCGGCAAGGCTATCAAATTCTGTTAGGTCTACCATTAGTTCTCAAAGTCCATATCATCTTGTAAATTTTTAAGCTGCTCTAATTCATCGCGCAACTTTTGTATCTCTAACCTACGCTGTGCTAACTCTACTTGATATAGATCATCACAGTTAATACGAGACTTAGGTTTGTCTAGAGGTATAACTATACGTGCATACACACCTATGTCTTTACCTCTGCTGCTTGTATCTAATCCAGACAGCACGCCAGTAATACCATACTCAAGGTTAATACCACCACCAACAGCATTACTACATCGCAAGTTGTTTGCTTGAAAGCTATCTGATTGCCCATTAATAGGTGGGCTAGGCAATGACAATGCAAGAGAACTACTGTCTGCACATACGCTACTTGCTAATAAATAAAAAATTACTGCGAGTCTCATGCTGGCATCCCATCCAATCGTGAGCAAATCCTAGAAGATACTAACGTCTTAGTTTCTTTCTGCCTTCTAATCTTAGAGGTAGTACACACATACACTGCTTCATCTAAGTCTGACTCACGTATGTATACACTAAAGTTCTTACGTTCTTTATATCCTACCTTGATGATTCGGTACACAGCAGAGAAGGGAATGCCATCCCAATTTAAATCATACAAACCTATCTCATAGTAGTTGATCTCTTCTCTTGAATTAAACAAAGACAGATCAACCTTAACCACACCACTAACATATGATGGTTTTATTATAGGGTAAGCTGGTGTCATCTCATGCGCAGAAACAGCAGTTGCCCACCCTAAAAATATGAGTACCTTACTTAGCAATACAGCTAGCCTGTACTACCGCAGTATATATACCACCAGTGAAAGGTTTACTTGCAGCTAATGTTGCTGTGCTTGAGGTACTAAACCAAGTGCTGCCAGCTACAGTCAAATCAAATACAGTTGTGTTATCGTATACAACCTTGGCTGATTCATAGCCTGACATACCTGCATCACTTGTCTGTGTTACAGACGTTGACCCTGTCCATGCTACATTGTCTGTAAGCACTGGAGAAGAGGAGAAGGATGAAGGATGCGTTATGTTTGCAGTGTAGTAGTCAGCTAAAGCTACATCAAATCGAACGACAGGTAGGACACCACCATCAGAAGGGGCGGTGCTTAGAACTGATGCGCTTGGATTGCCATACACACCAGCCTTGTCTGTTTGTATTACACACTTAGCCTCCACATTACCTGTAATATCTACGTCAGCGTATGCTGGTAATGCACAGAGTGAAAGTATTGCCAAAGAATATTTCATATTAAACCTCATTTGTTGTACTGCATATCAACCATTTGTTCGTGCAGTATTTGTTGTGCTAAGTTATTACGCAAGGCTTTCTTGTTATCAAGTATTTCTGAATCAGCAAGACCAGCAGCGTCAGCATAAACACCACCATTGATAGATGCATTGTAGTACATGGCTATATTAGTCTGTTCATTAATAGCCATGATAATATCATCTTGTCCTTGTGTCTTAAATAGAGTCAACGCATTGGCAGATGCAGTCAAACCCATTTCAATTCTAGTTTCTTCTTCTTCCTCTTCTTCAGATAGAATCAGATTACCATCTTCATCATACTGAAACTCGTCAGCTTCTAATGTCTCAACAACAGCGTCATCTTCTAATGCTACATAAACCTCTACCTCTGGTATCTCAGGTATAGGTTTCACATATCCAGCACAAGTAGTGTCAGACTGTGGGTCAAAGCATCTATCTATTCTGTAGTTATATATAACAACTGCATCTTTAACGCTGCCTTCACCCTCGACCTCAATGAAACCAGTACCCCAATTAGCTGATGGTATATTGGCAAGAGTAAAAGACTTAACGATTGTATTGCTTGGAACGCCAGACCAATCATCTGTCTCACGAAATGTATACCCATCACCATTAGCATTATGATTACCAACGTGTACTAGCATATCATCTTCAGTGTTCTTTACTGTGGTGTACCTATAGATCAAACCATTTATATCTATGCCGGTAACGTCAGGCAAAACACCAGCCATTCCCCAGCTTAGAGAACTGGATGCTGCGTTACCTGTAGCCCCATAACTATAGGGATCAGAGTGCAAGTAAGAAGGCAAGAGTGCTAAAGATAACACCCAAACCAATTTTCGTTTCACCATTTTTATCAAAGACTCTCTTGATTACATCGTTCTGATCACGCTCGATCTCTTCCTTAACTGCCTCCATCTCCCATGCTAACCTAGCTTTGTCACCTACCAACCCATCTTTAGGGCAAGGAGTGCCAGCATTAAGCATGGCTTCAAACACTCTTTCGTCTTGGCACATCACAGATACAGCTGCAACTTTCATACCCATATCGTACATGGTTTTGGCGTTCTTTAATTTTTCACAGTTCATATCTCTAACAGTACGACCAGCAGAGATACCAAGTATCTGTGTCTGTACTGCACCAGCAACACCGACAGTACATAAATCAGAGTTACTTGCGCTTATCTGAGGAGAGATAGCAGAGGGTGGTGGACTATTAATGGTAGTGTCCATCGAACCATCAGAGGTTATTGTACTGTTAGTATCAGTGCGTATTGTGTCATCAGCAGCAAGACTGCTGCCAATAAGGATAAACAAACCAATTAATATTGTTCGTAACATTTTACATTTTCATTAGTACCGCAACGAGTAGGGTTAATATCGCGCCTGTTGCTGCAATCATAATGCTTTCCATACGTTTAACTCGACCAAATAGATCTTTGAATTGTATCTTAACTTCTGTTTTAATTGCAACCACTTGCTTTTCTAGCTCGTCAAGCCTGTCATGCGCAGAAGATATAGTTCTTTTATTCATTAAATATTTTCCTATACAATAGTTATATTGGGTATGGGCTGTATTGCTTTCAATTCATCCACTGTTGTTGCTGCGCTAATTGTAGAAAGTGCAGGTGCGTCACGTAATGCTTGCTTGTCAGCAATAATCTGAGTTGTACTAGCACCTGTCTCAAGAGCCTTCATGTAAGCTGTATCTAAATCAGCTAATGGCTTTATTCTAGCTTCACGGATTTTATCACGCCAAATATCTTTAGCTTTATCCATGTTCACAGATATAACACCTGTATCTGAGTTTGCTTCCCAGCCATTACGAAAAGTACGTTCAGCTGGTATTTCATAATTTGCGCTATCATACTGTGTTGCGCCTATCTTTATAAGTGTAGACATTTATTTATTCCTTATGTTGGTTTAGTAGGCCAAGTAACTGTGTTAGGAAACCCAGCTTGGGCTGGTAAGTTAAGCAAGTCAGTTCGGTACTGTGTCCACTCTGCTTGTTTAGCATCTGTTAGTTCATCCCAACGTAGAGGATTAGTTACTATAGGGTCTACTTCTTCTACTAACTTCTGGTTACGTTGCGCTCTTAAACTTGCTGATAGTTCTGCATCTAGCTCTGCTTGTGTAGGTGCTACATACGCCGCATAGTCTGAACCAATAAGCCCAAGCAATACACTGTTGTCTACAGTCATATCTGTATCATCAGGGTCTAATGTATAAGGTATCCAACCGTGTTCTGGATGGTTAATCTCTACATCAAAACAAGTGTTCTCTGAATTAAGAGATCGTGCGTTACGCACTTCTGTTATATTCATTTTTATTACTCCTAAGATATTCTAACAAATACTGTGACGGACATATCAGTTCTGGTTAATGCAGTACCGCCGTTATAGTAACCTGTCTCACCCATCAATCTCCAAGTTCCCGAAGGTTGGTTTGAGTTTTTCCAACCTGCTGAACCATTGTAATCATATGTGTTTGCAGGATAAAGATTATTTCCAGATACAGTAGCCCCAGGCAAATTCTGAGTTGCACCATTCCACAGAAAAAACCCATAAGTACCAACATCACCATAAGTGGTAGATCCTACAGTCCCACTATCAAAGTTATCGCTTCCTCTTATTGTACTTGCCATTTATTATCTCCTAATCTTATGTATTTTACATAGTTAAAGTTAAATCCACTATGCCGTGATCAAACGAAACATAATTTGATTTGTTTGCTGAACACATTCTTACATAATTTGTTTTTCTAGCAGTGCCTGAAACTTCTGACCTGTAATGTGCGGCTACATTTAAATCGCCTGAAGCATCACCTTTACCAACATTCATTGCAGTAACATAGCCTGTACTTGTCATATTGTTGGAGAAGTTAGCCGTCCAAAGACCTGTACCGTTATCTGTAATAGAAGAAACATTACCAGAAGAAAATATAGAAACTGTACCTGTCCCATCCCATGAAGCCCAAGCCTTAGATGTGTATTGACCAGCACCGCTTGTAGTCTGTAAATTATCTACTTTTATTGTACTCATTGTACCATCTCCCATGCGTTTCTAAACTGCCTATTGCTAGGGACTTGTTCTGTTTTGACAATCTTAAACATGGGTCTATTGTATTCTACAGCCCATACTCGTCTTGGTATGTCTTTCATAACTAAATACTCCATAGCTTCTTCTTCAGTTAGCTTACCTATTCTTGGGGCTGTAAACTGTTTTTTCCATTTAACTTGATCATGTTGAAATGTAGAATGCCTACCTTCATCAATAGCTTTTTGTTCATCATCTTGCAGTTCCCAATAAACAGATATAGGCGGTAGCTTCCCTGCCATTGCATCAGCTAACCAGTTATCACTAGGGACAAGAACCATGGCTGTTTCTTCTGGATAATCAGGGTCTTCGTATATTACTCTATAGTTTGTCATGACGTTGTTACCTTGTATTCTTATTCACTAAAAACTAGCTAAAAATAGATGCACCGACCCAGCCATCAACGCTTTGCCATGTGTTACTTAAACTGATTAGTCTGTAATTGGATGTAGTAGGGATGTTGTTTCTTGATACCCCAGTTTGGTGCTGGTTTCCGCCGCCACCCAAAATGGCAGTATAGGTAGAAATACTGTAGTATCCGTTTGGCTGGGCATTAGACATATTAAATGTAGTGTTGCCCGTTCCGTTATCTGTAATAGAGCTAATATTTCCGCTATCACGAAGAGCCTGTGTACCTGCTTGATGCACAGTGCTATACGATTTTGCAAGAAAATAGGTAGCACCACCAGATGTAGCCTCTAAAATATTATTTGCTTTTATTGTACTCATTTATACCACCGTCCATGTTTCGCCATTACCTATTGTAACAGTAATGCCGTTGTTAATTGTTATGGGCCCTGCACTCATTGCATTTTTATTATTAGATATTGTGTAATTTGTAGTAACATTTTGACTATTCTCAAAGAAAATTAAATCTGAACCGCCACCTTTTAGGCCGTCTTCGCCATCAGCACCTGCTGCTCCTGTTGCTCCTGTAGAACCTTGTGGCCCTGTAGCTCCAGTTGGCCCTTGAGATCCAGTTGGGCCTTGTGGGCCTGTTGCTCCTTGAGGTCCAGTGTTACCAGTTGCGCCTTGTGGGCCTGTATTACCAGTTGCGCCTTGTGGCCCTGTATTACCAATCGGGCCTTGTGGGCCTGTTGCACCAGCTGGGCCAGTAGCACCATCTGCTCCGTCAGCTCCTATAGTTCCATCTGCTCCAGCTGGGCCTGTAGCACCTGTAGCACCTGTAGCACCTGTTGGCCCTTGTAACGCTGCATTAGTAATAGTCTGCTTTTCCCATGTACCTGCCGACACATCATATACTGGTATTAAATCAGAACCTGTAGCATCAGCACCTGTAGTAAAACCAGTTAACGCAGAACCTACATTAGTAGTATCTGTAACATCAGCGTTAGTTTCAATAGTATCTAACTTAGTTCCATCAGTTGCTACATCCCTGCCATCAAATGTACTATTTGTTGTGATTGCACCTGTCATAGCTCCACCAGCTTTTGGTAAAGCATTATCAGCAGTAGTACCTTGCGTAGATGTTGCATATGCAGTTGTTGCTGTAGTTGCAGCTGTGCCTAACCCAAGGTTTGTTCTTGCGGAAGATGCATTCGATAAATCTGAAAGGTTATTTGCTTGTAGTAAAGCACCACTTAATGAAGCGTAAGCAGCTACCCAAGAAGAACCTTCATACACTTTCATAGTATCATCAGTAGTATTAAAATATAATGCACCAGCTACTAATGCGTCACCATCATTATCAACTGATGGATTCGAGGTTTTTTGTCCCAAATATCTGTCATCAAATGAATCTAATGCTGCTAATGCTGCGTCTTTAGATGCTTGCGCTGATGATGCTGAAGTTGCTGCACTAGTTGCAGATGTACTTGCTTCACTTGCTTTTGTAGTAGCTGTAGATTCAGATGCGCTTGCATTACTTGCAGATGTAGCCGCTTCAGATGCTTTTGTTGTTGCAGTTGCAGCTGAAGTAGATGCTTCAGATGCCTTAGTTGTAGCAGTGGATGCTGAAGTTGTGGCACTTGTAGCTGAATTTGATGCAGTTGTTGCGCTTGCAGAAGCATTTGTTTCAGCAGTTTCAGCTGCTGTCTTTGCTGCTTGTGCGTCAGTAACTTCTGTACTTAAAGATGCAAAACTTGCTGCTGCTTCAGATGCTTTTGTTGTGGCTGTCGCTGCACTTGTTGCGGCATTTGTTTCACTTGTTGCGGCGTTTGTTTCGCTTGTAGCTGCATTAGCTGCACTAGTTGCTGCTGCATTTTTACTTGCACTTGCACTAGTTGCTGCTGCATTTGCGCCTTGTACTGCTGTAATATTAACAGCTAAATCATCTATAGCGTTTATGTTTGCAGCTACAGTTGAAACTTCTGATACTTTTGGCCCAACTGCATTAACATTTCCTATATTATCAGCAACAGTTGTTACCTTAGTAATTACATTACCAATATCATTAACGTCATCTATGTTATTAGCTACTAAATCAACATTAGTAGAGTTTGCATTAGCTGTAGTTATTGCTGCTATGTTACTGTTAACACCAGTAACGTCAGAAATCTTAGAAGCAACACTGTTAACCTGCGATATAGAACCTGCTACCGTACCTATATTTGTAGATGCAACAGCTACTGTATCAATATTTGTAAGTTTTGCTTGTACCGCAGAGATTTCACCAAGAGAATCAGCAACATCATTAACATCAGATATAGATCCACCTACTAAATTGATGTTTGATATACCACCAGCTACTGTATTTACATTAGCAAGCGCAGCATTAATAGCGTTTACGCTTGTCATAGAGTTACCAACAGCAGTTACCGCTGCGTTTGCGCCAGCAACAGTAGTAATATTACTGCTGATACCAGCTAGTGTAGCAATCTCGGAGGTAACTGATCCGATTGCTGTTAAATCCGCGCCAGTAGGACCAACTTCTAAAGCACCAGTGCTGGTGTTAAATTGGATAGTCTTACCTTTGCGGCTGTCAAGTGCAGGGAGGAGTAAACCACTTGCCAACTCATAATCATTAATTTGTATTGTGCGTGAAGCCTTATCATCAAGGTCTGCAATCTGGGCAACAATGCGATCTAGCTGCGCATCTATAGACGAACCATTGTAACTGGACGTTAAATCAGTTGTACGCTCCATAGGAACGTCCCTGACAAGCGTTACCTCGTCATTTAACGTAGCACCAGTAACCAGAGTTACAGTCCCTGTAGAGCCATTTCCTCCAGAAACTGTATAATGGGTGGTAATTGTCTTTAGTGTACCCTCAATGTAAACTTTTATGTCTGTGTTATCAAAGAACTCAAACGGAACTGTAAACACAGTTTGTCCAGCAGTTGCTGTGTAGTTTATTCGTGGGTCATTGTTAGCTATGTTTATTGTCATGTGTCACCTCTGTAGTCTTTTTTCCATTGATTGCATAGAAGCGCAACGCACAAAATATTTGCACAATTTAAAACCTACCAAATCCTCTAGGCCCATCTAATTCACCCTCAAGCATATTAGTTAATTCATTTACTTTGCCTTTTAAAAACCAAAGCCTTGCATATGGTAAGTTTCTTATAAAATCTTTAGATCCTTCACCTACATCACCTGTAGTCATTTCATATACAGCCCTACTAAGATCTGTAGTTATACTTGGCCCAGCACCCATTACTCCAGATACAGCATCATATGTGTCTGCTTCTTGTGGAAACTTTGGCTGCAGTACGCCACCGGTTATGTTTGAGCCACCCATTGCTAGCGTTGTAGTCATAGCTGTATAAAACATATCAGAGTATAGTGGCATTATACCTGAGTAATCTAAAGATCTAGCAAACTGATCTTGGAATGAAAGCTCAACCCAATCTGGTGTTTTAGCTTGCAATGCCATGTAGCCTAATCCCATTGCTATTGCTGTACCAATATACTGATTTTTAAATTGACCATGTGCATATGCACCCATAGTTTTATTTACTGCTGCTAGTGAGTAGCTATAAAACTGGAATGGCAACCCAAGTAATCCATTTTCAATTCTAGCATATCCTTTATAAGCAGCATCTTCTTTCATGCCAAACTTACCAGCAACACGCATAGGAATATAAACAATACCATCAGTAATAATTGGTTTATCTGCTGGTGTACCCATAAGAATAGTATTCATTATACCAGAGCCTAATGCGTTTCTAAATGTTTGTACTGTCTCAGGCTCAATGCGCGCTTGTTTTTCTATTGCTTCAATAGCCATATCATTAATAGCATTTTCATAATTAGCTAAACCAACTTTAGTACGTTTATCAAAGCCTAATGATTTAGCAGAATTATTAGAGTGCATAATTTCATGCATTTTAATAAATGCTACATAATCTTGAGGAGTATTAATTATACCCTTTGGTATAGGTTTTACACCTTTTACTCTTGGGTTTTCCCATCCACGTTGGTCAAACATTACATTTTCAATGTACTCTTCATCTATATGTATAACACCTTTGCCACTTTTTTCTGTATAAAATGCTGGTCTATAACGCCCATCTTTAGCATAAGCATTAGTTGGCCCACTAATTATATCTGCTTTTGTAGCTGGAAATTCTATAGTATTAGTCCATGCTTCTGTATTCGCTAAATACAAACCAGAATCATTTTTTTGCCAAGGAGCATTAGCAATTTTGCGTGCATCTTTAAGATCAATATTATAACGCAAAAGATATTCTTGTTCCATTTTAGATGCTGCGCCTTGCGTCCAGCGCACAGAATAATCAATCAAAGTGTGACATCGCACCATAGAATCAAAATCTTTTAATGCTCTAGTAATAACACTTAAACCATTAAGAAGATAAAACGCATCTTTTACTTTATCCATTTTTTCAACATTTAATGGATTGTTATTAATGTCATCAACCATACGCATTTGACTAGAGCCATTTTGTATTTCTAATATTTCACCAGCAATACGACCTTCTTTTGCGCCTAATTTTAATTGATTGTTTTTTAGTACAGAAAATAATCCACGCATAGTTGGGCCTAGTCCATGCTCCATAATTATTTTAGCTGGCTCTGTTATTGTTGCTAAACCAGCAGAACCTAAATAATTTAACTGTGCTAGGTCACGCATAATTTTAGCTGCAGTTTGATTGCGTGCATCTGGATTGCGTAGAACTGTACCAACAACTCTGTCATATAAATGGCGTTGATCTTTTTGGACTGAACGTATTGTGTTAATGTCTATACCTTCATCCATCATTTCATTAAATGTATCGTCTAGTATATCATCTATACTGTCACCATTATGTTTTTTAGAAAATTCTAATCGTGCTGCTGTACGTTTTGTGTAAGCTTTCATAACACTAACAGGGTTAGTAACCATGTAATCAAGCACTAATGCGTTTGGTATATCTAATGCTCTATGTTTAAAGTGTTTAGATTTACCCATACCATAATACATTTTATCTGGATTAAGTGGATCTGGATCATTTAACATACCATTAACTACAGCTTTAACACGTTTAGTTATTTCTTTTGGATCAGTTGAAAGTGTTTCTTTTTTAAATTTACCGTCAGCTTGTTTAACCCAAATGTCAGGATTTTTAGAAAACCAATCTCCTAATATTTGTTGAAACTGTTCTCTGTTATTTCTAATTTTACCCATGTCAAAATAACGTGGTCTAAATATTTCTTCATTAGGTGGCTTTATTGCACCCATACCTTCTAAGTCTGCTAAATTTGCTTTTGCTTCGTCTAACTCTCTTGTAGTCCTATTAATTTGACCTGTTAATGTAGTTGCATATTCTGGATTTTTTGTACCTTTTAATCGTTTTTCTAATAAATTTAAACGCTTCTCTCTTGATTTAATTACTTTTGTATAATCACCTTGGCTACCAATTAATCCCTGGTCTCTTAACTGTATTTCCCAATCATCATAAAATTTATTTAGCTTTTCCATTGCTTGAGCTTCAAAATCAGTAGCAGGTTTTTCACCACGCATTGCTTTTGCATCAACAGACGCAAGCCAATTTTCATAGTCACCACGTTTTACCATGTAGTCCATTGGGTTTATAACACCCTTACCTGTACTCTGACCCCATATTTTTATAAGGTCATCGTTTGTTCTTACCCAAGTGCCTTCATGTAATTTTGCATTTTGAAATACAGAGTTACCAATTTTCTTACCTTCTTTGTTTGCAGCTAAAAGAATGCCAGAATCATTAGCTATACCTAGTGTGCGCAATTTAACGCTATTAGGTACATTAGGATTTGTCATAACTCTTTTCATTGGAGTTGTTGCTGCTTTATATACCCATGAGTCAGTAAAAATACTTGGTGCTATGTTAGGGTCTAACTCTACATCATCTGCTTCAAGTGCTTTTTTCATATCATTTATGGCACTTTTACCATCTTCTATAGCATTTATTTTTCTTATAGATTTTATAGATGTTGCATGTTTAAGTGCGCCGCCTAAGAAAAAAGAAGCACCTAAGTTTAATGCTACTTCTTCTTTATTTGCAGTAGGATCTAGTGGATACCTTATAGCTTCTTGCCCAGCAACAACTGTACCTGTAGCTATTCCACCCTTAAGAAAAGCTTGCCCACCACTTTTTGCCATTCTAAATGGTATAGATACATAATTAATAGGATCAAATAACTCTGCGCCAAGTTGCGCACCTATACCAGACTTAGCTAATGTTTCGTTAGTATTTAATGCTTTTTTTAAATTTCTTACTTTAAAAGATAAATGTTCTGGTGACTTTGCCATAAGCAAAGAAGAGGCGTATGGTTTTAAATTTTCTGGTATATCTGGTGATGGGTCATATGTATCCATCATATCTTTAGGCTCAAAACCAAACGTAACACCTTCAGTAACAAAGTTAGCAAGCGGTGCGTATTTGTATTTTAAAGAAGCTTCAAGCGTTTCACCAAATGTTGGGTCATCTTCTGCAGGTAATCTTTTTTCTTTACGCTCGAATTTAGCTATTTCTGTAAAAGCATTTTTCATTCTTTACGCTTCCTTCGATTCCTGTAGTAATTAGACTTTTTAATTATTTCATTATTTTTTTGCGCATTAGTAAAATCTGTTTCTAATTGTGTTTTTCTCCTTAATGCTGCTTCTTTTCTAAATTGTTTAGTTTCATCTTTATCGAACATTGGATAAATTTTGTTACCATCTTGTTCGTATATTAATGGAACAAGTTCTTGTTGCTCATTAATATAATGCGCATAATAAGTTATGCCTACAGCTGTATCATCAGGTACAAGATATACTTGTTTTTTCTGTCCTGTTTTATATGCTGTATCACTATCTGTTGTGTCAAAATATCCTCGTTGCTCTATAGGTATATCACCTGTAGCTATTGAACCTTTAAATTCTTCGGCATGCAAAGAATAACCATTAGGCAACTGTGACTCTACTATAGATATAAATTCTTCACGCTCGTCATCATCTGGAAATACAGCATGTAAACCATATCTTGATTTTTTCATGCTCCCTCTAGGAAATCTTGGGTCAGCTACATATTGTACATCTGGATATTCTTTATCAACAATTTGCTCTAATTGTTTATTTATTTCCTCGCGTGATTTACCAGTTCTAGCCATATACTCAACCATTGGAGTAAGTTCCATTGCTAACAACATATCATCTAATTGCTCAACTACGTAATCTTTTACTGTCTTTATGTCGTCGCCATCAATTCCTAATGTTTGTTTCATAGCAAGTGTTGACTTAGGATCATTGCGTCTATCAATTAATACAGCTGCTATTTCTTGTGCATTGCCGCCTTGTGTAATTCTAATTTGGTTTATATCGTTTAGTAATGCCCTTTGCTCAATAGACAATACTCCACCAAATCTACTAGTAGTCAAACCATCGCCTGTTAAATGATTATCTAATCGCATAAAATGATCTAAATATGCATCTGCATTTTCTACATTTTGCCCATTCATAATATCTTTAAGTTTACCAATTAAACTTTCTGGCGGTACATGGCTCATAATTCTGTAAGCTTCAACTTTTTTAGCAACAGGCCAAGAATCAAAGTTTACAAAATCATCAAGATTTTTATCTTCTAATATTTTATCTGTTGCTTTTCTGTGACTTACAATTTTTAAGTCACCACCACTTGCTAATACTTGATTGTATACTTCGTTTGCTTTTTCTAAAGCTGCTGCTTTTTCTTCTCTTTGCGATATCCTAGATGCAAGGCTACTTGATTTTGCCCTTGCTGTGCTTATGTTTTCTGTTGTTAATTTTTCTAATATAGACTCACCAGCCTTAATATCGCTAGATAACATACCTGTAGTGTCTTCGCCGCCTGACTCTATGTATTGTGTCATTGCACGCATACGTTCACCAGTTGCAATGCCGCTAAATTTTTCTAACTCTCCAAATGCAGCAGCATTTCTTAATCTATTCTTTTGTGTTTCTACTTGTGTTGGTGTGAATGTAGTTCCAGATAGTGAATCTATTCTATTTAATTCATTTACCAATTCTTCATTTGAAACTGTTCCAGAAACAAATGTCTCTACAATTTCGCTAATGTGATTTAACTCTTTTGTTTGTTTTTTTTGTGTTTCTATTTTTTTAATTAATGCAGCTTTTTCTTTTAATCTTTGTTTTTCAGTTGGATTATCAGTTAAACCTAAAATACTTTTAACAATAGAGTTATCTAAATTTATATTAGTTTCTCTTAACGTATCAACTAATAGTAATTGTTTACCTGTTAACTTTTTGCGAGACAATTCATCATTATTTATTATAGCACTTTGTAAATAATCTACATTACCATCACCTGCTGCTTGCAATATATATGGCTCTAAAATACCACGCTTTAATAATTTAATATCTGCATTCATTTCTGTCGTAGAGTACGTACTGTCTGTATTTAAACGATTATTATATTGACCTAGTAATGATTCAAATTGTGTTGAAACTGTATATAATGTTGCAGCTGTTTCATCTAAACTAGCATCGTCTGAATAAATATGGTTTGCATTTTTACTTGCGCTATCAAACATATGATCTTGTTGTTTATCGTAAGCAATATCAGTTTGTGCGCCTTGTATTTTAGCTTTTTCTATTAATTCTGCTTTTAATATTCTATCTTTTTCATTAGCTGCAATTTCTTTGTCTCGATCTACAGCATCAAAACTATTTGAAGTTGTTGTAAAGTGATTTAAAATATCTGCTCTTGTATCTGCATCTGTAACAACTAATACATTATCAAGAAGTTCTTTAATTTTTTTATTTGTTATTTTACCTCGTTCACCTTTTGTAGATAAATATAACTTCATAATATTACGTTGATCTGAATCAGTAGAATAATTCATTGCACGCTCAACTAGGCCTTTACCTACAGCAATATTCATTACTGCATGATGTTCACGCGCAGAGCTAGCTGGTAATAATTTAGCGTCTATTCCATTATTTGCCCTTGTAACTTCACTGAATACAAGATTTACAGCTGTTTCATAGTTTCCATTTAATGCTTCATTGTAAGCGCGATTTTTATTATCTTCTAATTTTTTTATTATATATTCTGTTTCTAGCAATCTATGATGCTTACGTGTTCTATCTTGTACGTTTAATTTTTCATATGCTAATTTTTTAGAACCAGTTGTTGTTATATATTGTTTGTATTGACCTTCAGCATTTTCAGCCATAGCTGAGATATACTGAGACATAGCAGTTTCATAACCTTTAGGGTCGTATTCATATTTTACGCCAAGCTCTCTAGCTTTAATATCCATTTCAGTAGATATAGAATCTTCGTACCTAGCGTTTATTACTTTTTGGTATGCATCTATTGCAAACTTACCCATACCTTCTGGAGCCTCAAAAGCTTCTGGCTTACCAGTAATAGGATTTAATGTAGTTATACCTTCAAGTTCTACACCCTCTGCAATTTCTGCACCTACTTTTTGTGCATTTTGTGCTGCATCATTATATGCTCTGCGTGTAAATTCATTAGCTTCTGCTCTTATAGTTTCCCATAATTCAGCTTCACCTGTATTAATTCTGCGAACACCAACTGGCTTATTAAAAACCTGTGTTTGTTGTCTTATAACAGCCATATTGTATTCCTATGTTGGTACGGTAGTTTTTGAATAATCTTGTATGCCGCGTGCCATAGTGCCAGCAGCTTGAAATAATGATGCACGCCTAGCATTTGCACCACTACGGCGCAAAGCCATTGCTTCTCTTGTTCTAGCACTTGATTGAGCTTGTCGCTGAAAATCCATTCTACTTAAATCAGTTGACGCTATTTCTTTTTGTTTTGCTAAGAATGCTTCAACAGATCTGTCTGATCCTACATCTCTACCAGAAGCATAAAACATAGCTACGTTAGCTTCTGTTGCTAAATCGTATTCATACCGGCGCGATGCCGCTTGCTGTAATGCTAAGACCTCACCTTGTTCACGTTCAGTCTCAGTGTTAAATGCATCCATTCTAGCTGCATCTTCTTTAGCTTTACCTGCTTGTATTGAAGCCATTGCTGATATGCCAGCACCAATTAATTGCCACATTATGTAATCAACTCCGATATTAAGCCATTAATTTGTAATGGCATGGGATCAACTTGCTCGATAGTAACTTGTGGGTTTCTACTATATCCCAAAAGCCTAACCTCTTTGTTACCAGTAAATCCAGTAATATTATTAATAACCCTATTATTTACTTTAACAGATGTAGAATCTTTCATATTAAGTACAACTGTACTTATGCCACGTACATCGCCTGTAACTGGCCCATTAGAGACTACAGTATCTACAGCATTTGTAATTACTTTAGATGTAAACTTTTTACCTATATAAAAATGTGTATAGCCACTGTGCGCTGTCATAGTAATATTACCACCACTTACAGTAAATTCACCTAAGTAAACTTTATCAGTACCATCGTAGCCAATAACATCTACTGTACCACTAGAGTACAAGCTGCTTACATCTACTGTACCAGTACCATATGCAATGTATAAATAGTTATCTAAACCTATGTCATCTACAAATTCTGACAGTACATAGTTATCATTTATATCTTTTGCGTAATAAAATAACCTTTCACCTACAGATGCAGTAGCTAAGAAATCGCCTTGTGTTGTAACTTTTGTCCAAGCTGCACGTTTCTCTGCTCTGTTAGAACTAAACAACGCCATGTCACCATTGCCCATAACTAAAGCTGCGTAAGATTCTTGTGTCTTAAATCCAGAATGCACTACTGCTATGTCAACTGGGTCAACTATTGTATGACTTGCAACTGTAGATACACCTGTAGATATGTAAGCGTCTTCTGCATCAGAGTATATGTATTCGCGTACTGCTCTGCCACCACGCTCAACAAATATAGTTGCACCATCAATAGAGGTAGGCAATACAAACTCAGTACCAAATGGTGTTTGTTTTCTTATCTGTGCATTTGTAGGTGTAATAGCTTGGTTAAGATATGTTGGTACATACAATTCATCTGACAGCGTAAAAATCTGTAGATCACGATTTGACCTCATGTATCTTATTTCATTTACGTCACCTGTAGCTGCTACTAAATTAATAGCATCAGTGTCGTCACCATCGCCAACATTGTAGTTAAAGAACTCACCTAGTTGACTCATAAATATTGTATCTGGCTCTGCTATTGTGCCGGCAAAACATAGTCTGTTTTCATGGAATGTAACTGCTGCTGGATACCCACGTAATGCAGAGAAAGATTGTTCATCCCATACAGTAGTAGCTCCATTAGAACTTATTTTAACAAAACCACCACCATCTTCTGATTCATTTGCTGTAGCACTTGCTGTAAAAGTATATGTATTTTCATCTAATATATCTACAATAGTTTGAGTTCCATTTATACTGCTTGCATTTATACCGCCAACAGCCACTGCATCTGCTACAAGAATTGATCCACCAGCTATTAAGCCATGTTTTATATGTGTAACTTCAATAACAGCTGTACCATCTCTAGTACGCAATGGATTATTAACAGTAAGTCTAGTAGATAATTCTTTTATAACAGTTCCAGTAGCAACTGTTGATGATGTTACTGAGTCTATTCTTATTTCACTACCACCATATCTTAAAACAACATTGTTATGCTTGCCTGTTGTGTCAAAATAAGGAGAGCTAATAGTTAATGTTCTGCTGCTTCCTTCAGTATATGCGCTTGATGTTAATGTTTGGTTAGCACTGTGAAAAACACTATATGGTTGAAACGTGTCTTTACCATCATAACTTTCATCAAAGCTATATACACTTACCTCAAATGCTGTAAGGCCTGTTCTTGTGAGTATACGCGGCGCAAACAATGGATGACATATAAACATAACGTCACCATATTGCGCAGTGTTGTATTGATGCAGGTAATCTTTATCAAACGGCAGCACATTACTTTGTGTGTCTTGTGTAATTGTAGACACTAAACTTAAATTATTATTAGCAGTAATCCTCCAGCATAGTATGTATGCTTCACCAATACCTATTATATACTCTTCGTTATCGTCAAATATAAACGGAGCTAGATATAATTCTTTATTTGTTTGTGTATTTTTGTAGTGAAACTTAGCACCATGCCTCTTCTTTACAGCACCTTCTGGCAATACAATCATGTTTTCTAGGCTTTGTGCAGACGCAGCATAGATAGGACTATCAGTCCTCATTACAGTATTGTCACTTATTTCTCCGTACTGAAAGCTATTCTGTGGGATTCTTACCTTCTGCATTAGCTACGCCTTTGTGCTATAAACCTTGATGTCATTAACTTGCGTGTTGTTTGCTGTTGCGAGTCAAGACGTCTAGCTTTTATCATCTGTCTTTCAGCTTGTTGATCCATCATACTACCTAAAGAAGCATCCCTAGCTATAGATATTGACAGCATTGCAGCCACTTGGAACTCGACAGCAAGCGTAAAGTAAGAAGGCCATGTTGCTTCAGTAGCGCGGTATATGTAATCTGCAACAACAACTTCTTCTGTGGTTGTATCGCAGTATATTTTGTCGCCATATGTGTCATATATAATTGGATCATCGTTAACTGTAACCGCACTAAGCATAAGAAGATCTGATGGCATTTGGTATGCAGCATCAAATCTGCTTGTAGGTGCAGCAGCTAATCTGTTTAATACTTGTTGGTTAGTTGCAAATCGCCAGCGTGTACTAGTCAACGCGGCTCTTGCTATGTCCTCGTACATTGCATCAACTACATCAGCTTCCGCTGTACCTTCATCAAACGATGAAATAGGAGAACCGCCCATAAGGACGGAAGCGCGTGAACATACTTTTATTGGTGTATTTGCTGGCATTTCTTCAACCTATATATTGGAGTTAAAGGGGGCCGAAGCCCCCTAAACTATTAGTTGTTGTCAAGAACTTCGTAAACGCCATTGTTGTCGATTACTACTGAACCCATTGACATCATTGATGTCGCTAGGTGTGCAACCTTTTGCGGTACATAGTTAAGCTCTGTAGAAACATCAGAGTTAATACCGATACCAACTGATGATGTATGGTAAGCAAAGTTCTTACCGCCAGCTACAGCAGACGTTGAGAAGATCTTAAATCCTAAGAACTCTTTCATTGTCATACCACCAGCAAATGGTAGGCTTTGTGGCCCAACATAGTCACTTGATGCAAACTCATTAATGTTAAACAAGTCTGTGTATCCAGCTGGAGACATAGCAATATAACGCTGTCCGTCTTCTGGAATGTCTGCTGTACCCATTGTTTCAAACAATGTTAGCAAGTCACCTTTTACAAGTGCGCCGGCTGTGTCAGCGATTTGCGTTGAGTTTGCACCAGCATCCATAGCTGCTGTAATTAACTCATCTGTTTTACGGCCTAGTGCCGCAGCAGCAGATTGAGCTACAACTTGACGCTCATTGATGTTGATCTTTAATTCGTCCAACTTATCAATATATTCCGCTGCGTAGTAGTCAGCCATTGTGACTTCTACGTTAGTGTGCGCTAGTTCCATTGCTGTAACATCTCCGTTACGCGCTTTGGTTGACGCTGTGCCTGTTCCGATTTTCTGGAATCTTGCCACTGATGCAGATACATTTGTTGAACGTACTGTGTTGCGAAGCTTAGAACCCATACGCTGATAAGCCATATGGACTTCAGTTTCGAACTGCTTAATAAAAGCTTGGTCGATAGTATTAGCCATTTTCTTTTCCTAAATATAAAGTTTCGGTTACTCGGGTATCCGTTCCTTCACATCGACAAGGGTATCCAAATGGGCCTTTCAGTGCATCACGGGCCGTGATGTTTCACTATAAGCACTTTTTTGTGGTGAAATGCAACGCACAAAATCAACATAGTGGTTAGAATTAAACTGAGTTACACCTATTGCCTCAAAGCCTAGCCATGCCGCCCAGTCTAACATAAACTGATGATCGCTCAATATACGCATAGACATTTCGTCCTGTGTTCTATCAAAAAATGTGACTAACATACGCGATCCACGCGCTATAGATGTGAAGTTTTTCTTAATATTTTTAGAAAACATTGCAAAAAACTGCGGTGTTTCTCTCCCATCTTCATACCAAAGACCAGATACTGCAGTAAATACTTCACCTTCTTTGCGCACTAAGTAACAATCAGAGTATTGCATCATCTCTTCAATGCATTCTCTGACGTTTTGATAGCCAAGGAGATTTATCTCCCTGACATTTTCTGGTGCTAAGTTAGCAATAACTTCCTCAACATGATCTTTAGTAAAGGGTGTTAGGTAAAAATTACCACGCTTTATTATCTTAGCTTCCATAAAGTTTCTTAAAGCCAGCCTCTACTTGCCGAACAAATGCAGGGTCATTCTTGCTCCAATACCTTGGATCTTGCATCATTTCCTTTAGACTGTCTTCACTTAAACCAGCTGCAGGTGTTGCATCTCCAGTGAAAGAACCATCTTTCATGGCTTCTTGTATAGCCTCCATAGCTATAATGCCTTCATGCGTTTCAAACATACGCTCAATAGCTGGCATAGATTCTTTGGGGAAAAACTTAGTAGCAAACATAGATGCCGCTTCTATTCGCTGATCAGAGTTTTCCCCCAGTTTTGCAGCTTCAGCGTCAAGATCAGGAGCAGACTGATCCATAGCTTGAAGATACATCTCAATACCTTTTTCAAATTTATCTTGACCAAATCCACTATCAAAAGATTCTTCAGCCCACCATTTAAGTAGCTCATTATCTACAGCTTCTTCATCATCAACAAAGTCTGGTAGTGCATACTCTCCAGCAGACGCTGGTCGATTAGCGTTTCTTGTAGAATCATACTCTTCTTTAAACTTAGCACGCAGGTCTTCTTCCTTTGTGCCTAGCTTAGACTCAAGTTCCTTGTATGCCTTGGCTAAATCTTCGCCACTATTGTACTTTTCTGGCAACCATTCTGGCCTAGCAGGGGCTGCATCTTCTGCAACTACAAAGTCACGCTCCGCAGCTTCCCCATGTGTTGACTGTTCTGACTCTGTTGGGATGTCATTCATTTGTTTTTACTCCTATGTGCATGTGATATACGCCTCTCTAGTAGGCCAACGATATAACGCTGACCCTCATGGTGGCGTAGTTCTTCTGTAGTCACATTAGGCCCATGTACCATTTCAATAGTAATGGAGCGCATATACTTTAAGACAGCCTCACCAGCAGGGGTACTAAATATTTCAGCAATATTCTGGCTTATCTGTAGATCTTGACTCGTAGCTCTTTGATAACCATCAACTCCAATATTAACCTTGTTGCTCAACCATCTCACCCTGTTGTTGTTGCGCTTGTTGTTGCGCCATTTGTTGCGCTAATGCAGCTATTTGTTTACGCTGTTCTTCATCGCGAATCAAGCTTTCAGGAACGCCAAACTTTTTAGCCAAATGTATAGCTGTTTGCTCACCATCAATTAGTAGCTGCAACATCTCTGGCCCAAATGTACCAGCAACCATCTCCAAGAAGCGACCAACACTAGAAATATCTTGGTTAGATTGCGCCTGTGCTAGTGGAGATACAGAACGTATCTTAACTTCACGTCCATTTACAGTGGGTACATCTATGCGGCCTTGCTTTTTAAGGATGTAAATAACGCGCTGTAGCACTGGTTGTACTAATTCAGCTTGTAATCTACCAAAGGCTGCGCCCATACGCCTAGAAAGGTCTGCCATGCGCTCTGCTACTTCTGTCGCTGACGCTGGTGTTTTGTCTGGGTTACCTAACATGTCGTTATATAGCGCACGTTTAATGTTTTGGCGCATATCACCTAGCACTAACTGAGCTACATCAAAGCTACCTGCTGAGTTTATAGGCTGCAATCCGCTAGATCCCATAGCTTTTGGTATAATAGATCCTGGGACTAATTGTATTGTGTCTGGATTTATTACGCCATCATCTTCCATTTGGTATACGCCAGAGATAGCCATCTGTGCATTCTCAAGTATCATTTCAATGGTAAGATTTGTAGTTTTTATAGCAGATAAGGCGTTAATTAATGGGCCACGACCATAAACTTCACCAGCACACTTAGACCAACGGAAACAAATGAATGGATTTGACCCATTACCTACCATTTGTTTGTAGTTTAACACAGTATTTGTGGTCATACAGAATGCATAACTTAGATATGCTTCCTGATTTTTTGCAGAATAGTCACGACATACAACTTCAAGTACAGTTGTTGTCTTGTCTGACCCCATATAGTTCATAACTTTAGGATCTAATGTACCATTTGGGTACATTATTTCTAAATGATCGTACTTTACGCCCTTCCTTTCACGGAAAACGTGGTCAATTCTATCATCTGGGCCAGTATCTAGCACCACATGAGGTAGTGGTATGGCAGAAAAGTTAACAGGATTAAGTGCATCGCCCTCTTCTACGCACAAAACACCAGTGCCAACAGCTAAATCCATAAAGGATTCGTGTACTTCTTGGCTAAAGTTAGAGTTTTGTAGTATCTCAAAGACGTATTCTGTTACCTCGTCAAGCTCGTTATCAACAGATTCACGCTGATTTGGAGGTACTTCACTACCAGCCATGAGATCAGCCCACCTAGCAAAATTAGGTACAAGCCCAGATTGGAGGCGACTAGCAAACTCTTGAACGCCAACCACCGCAGTCTCGTCAAATATGCGGTCATCGCGCCTTTGCCCAGCAGTTTCAGCGTAAAAACTTTCACGTTGAGGTAGTGCAAA
>Ga0315315_10001079_pt1 | contig 24743 bp, 20 predicted proteins | sample M140m3416metaG_FD_203699 | JGI IMG/M metagenome (GOLD analysis project Ga0315315, IMG submission 203699) | Ammonia-oxidizing marine archaeal communities from Monterey Bay, California, United States - M1 40m 3416 | ecosystem: Environmental > Aquatic > Marine > Intertidal zone | place: USA...
CCCTCGTACAAGAAGCCCTCGAGCGCTTGATGAAAGATCGTACAGTGCTGGCCATCGCGCATCGGCTCTCAACCGTTCGACGGGCCGATCGGATCCTCGTTCTCGAGGCTGGACACATTGTCGAGCACGGAGACCACAACGAACTGATGGAGGCTGCAGGCCCCTATGCTCGACTGATCCACCACCAGACGATCGGGCAGCGCTGAGCAACGAAAATGAATCTTCGAGGTCCGCGCTGGTGACAGCCATGTGTCTTTTGGTACCCTGTCACAGATGCGTCACGGAAAGACATTCCGTTTCACCTCGCCGTCACACAACGGGTGCTCCACCTGGTGTAAAAGCAGTCATCCCAAGAACCACACAACCCAACCCGTGGAGTTCCTCATGACCCTTATCCAAACAACACTCGGTGCTCTCGGTCTCGCGACCACGATGGCAGTGGCTCCCGCCATGGCTGACGACACTGGCCTCTTCGACTGGGACTCCTACGAAGATTCCGGCTCAGGAAGTTCCTCAAGTGGTGCGACAGACATCACCGCTGCTGAGACTTCCTTTAAGGGCGCCCTCATGCTCAAGGGCGACATCGATGTCACCTTCGGCGAGATTACCTCCGGTGTCCTCGAAGACGATGACAACTTCCGCTACGCATTCTTCTCCGGCAACACCCTGTACGCAGGTGTCGAGGACCGCGAGGGAAACACCTCAGACATGATCGTCGAGTTCTTCTGGTTTGAGTCTTCCATCGATCGCGGCTCAGACTTCTGGGTTGCTGTTGTAAAGGCACGCACCACGCCAAACCTCGAAGAAGGCTGGAAGCTCGAGGTTGAAGACAGCCCCGTCCTCAGTCTCCACGCTGAGACCTACAACGAGATGGACAACTCCGGCTTCCGCTGGGACTGGTCGCTTCCTTTCGAGTCTTACGGCTGGGATGCATACGGCTCTGTGACCATGGAGAGCTCATACGGCCTCGCCACAAACGCTGAGGGTGCTGCAATGGTCGCCTACGAGCAGAAGGAATCTGCTGACGGCGTGACCGAGGAAGTTCAAGCAACAGTTCAAGCCAAGGGCTACCTGAACGACTCCTTCCAGATTCAGACCAAGTACCAGATCACGCTGTGGCGCTGGGAGATGATGGTCCAGGGCACACCCGCCGACATGGACTGGGACCTCTACCTGGACAGCTGGGACCGTCAGGACCAGAACGCATACCACGAGTACATGATGGTCATGCAAGCTGACGAGGGCAAGGGCTTCTCGCTCGAGCGCCTCGAGCTCTCCGGAACAGTCACCGACCCACACTGGTACTGGTTCGACAGCGACAGCACCATGAGCATCGCCATCAACGACATTCAGATCAGCCGTCCCGATGTTGACCTTGAGGACTACCAGGACAACAACAACGACAACAACGGCGACAACCAAAACAACGACGAAGATGATACCGAGCAAGAAGAAGGCCCGGAAGTCATCGATGAAGAGAACACAGGCAGCACAAGCACAACCAACATCAATGTTGAGATGCCTGCACAGCCTGCAAGCTGCTCCACCTCGACCGGTCACACCGCACCGCTGGGCCTCGCCCTGGCACTCGGCCTGGTCGCTATGGGACGTCGTCGCGACGACTAAGCGCAGCGATGATGAAATACGGGGTGACTCAGCTTGTCTGAGTCACCCCGTTCTGCGTCAGGCACATCCATGATGACCACCCTCTTCTTGTTTGGCTGGCGACTCGCAGGGCTCATCGCATGGCCATTCCTCCTGCTGCACCCTGCAGCGCGCCGACACATGATCGGACTGCCTCGGCCGACGCCAGGACGGACATGGGTACACGGCGCGAGCTTGGGGGAGCATCGCGCAGTCGAAGCACTGCGGGACAAGGTCGGCCCTGACTGGATCACCTCCAGTTCCTGGAGGACACCTGTCGCATGCGCGTTTCCAGCACCCCTCGATCTGCCCTTCGTGATCGGTCCTTGGCTGGATCGGGCACGCCCCGGACGCGTCATCCTTGTCGAGGGTGAGCTGTGGCCGGGCTGGCTCGATGGATGCAAGCGTCGTGGAATCCCCGTCACCGTCATCTCCGCCCGCCAGGGTACTGGCTGGAGGCGCTGGCAGAGGGTTCAGCCACTCTTTCGTCGGCTCGTGTCAGGGGTTCAATTCCTCGACTCTGCTGAATATGGAGATCTCAAATCACTGATCAGCCCCACCGCAACGAGCCTTGAGCTTCCAGAAAAGGTCGTCATCGGCGCGAGTACACGGGCGGGTGATGAGGCTCTGCTTGTGGATGCGTGGGGCAAGCTGCCGTCACCACGTCCGCTGCTGATCCTTGCTCCCCGTCAGATAGATAGGATTCCACAGGTTCTGACGTGTACTGAGCCCTTCAAGACACAGCGGCGCAGTCAGCTCGGTGTTCTCGATGCTGAGATCCTGATTCTGGACACCCTCGGAGAGCTCGCCGGTCTGATTGGTGGAGCACATGTGGTCCTCGTCGGTGGAACCTTTGACCACGCGATTGGCGGCCACTCACCCATCGAGGCGGCGACCGCTGGCACCCACATCATCGCAGGCCCTGAGCGCACCGCGCATGCCGCCGTGTGGGGCCGCCTACGCTTCACACCTGTCGTCACCGCAGCAGATATCCTTACTGCCCTCACTCACACCCTCGCGCAGCCGAGACCGACCCCACAGCAGCCAGCCTGTGACCTGGACGGAATGCTCGCACAGCTGCCAGAGCCCGTCATGCTTGAAGAGCGTCCACACCGCCCTATGCTGTGGTGCTTGACGCCCATCTGGCGGCTACTGACTGCACTCGTGCGCAGCCGACACCGTGCCCAGCGCTTGTCACGCCCTACAGTGGTCGTCGGCGGACTCGTGACGGGAGGGGCTGGACGAACCCCGGTGGCCGGTTGGCTGGCTGACAACCTCGGAGACTGTGTGGTGCTCAGCGCAGGCTACAGACGAGAGGGCTCAGGCAGAGACATCCGAACATCCTCCAGCAAAATATCTCTGGGTGACGAGCTCGAGATGCTCAAACGCCGTGGACACCACGTGATCTCAGCGCCGGACCGAGTCCGAGGCATGGATGCAGCACTGCCCGGTGCCACCGTGATCATCGACGGTGGATTCAGTGATCCTCGCCTAGACAATGCCTTTAAGATCGCCGTCATCGACACACAGCGACCACACGGTGGAGGACCAATACCCGTCGGCAGCCAGCGACTGCCATGGTCGGAGCTTGAGAAGGCCAATGCCATCTGGCTCAGCCACTACCGACAGGGCGATCCGCTCCCTCCGCTTCCTGCTGGAATTCCCATTGTCAGGAGTCAACTCGTACCGGAGAGCTGGCTCCACAAGGGCAAGCACTTGCCCATCGAGGCACATCTTGGCGATGTAGATGTTGCTGTCGGCGTGGCCATACCCGAGCGCTTCATCTGCTCACTGCTTGATCTCGGGATGCGTATCCAGTCGCTCCAGATTGTTCGCGATCACGGCGACCTCGGAGATCTGACTCCCGGAACCGTCATCACAGAGAAGGACGCTGCAAGACTGCCCGACGACGCCGACACTTGGGCGCTGAGGATGACCCTCAAGACAGAGGGAGAGCAAGCCTTGCTCGAGGCAATCCGGCGGCACGTACAATGATCTGGCTTCTGGGATGGCTGTGGTGGTGGGTGCTACCGATCCGAAAGACAATGGCGATCGCAAACTACAGACAGGCCTTTCCCGAGCGTGACCCCGGTGAACTGAGGCGCACGGTGGGCGAGATGATCTACGGATACATCGAGCTCGCTCTGGGCCGTCGCGCAACAGTGCATGGCGCCCACCTGGTCGCAGATGGCGGCATCTGCCTCGCAGGACACGGCGGGGCATGGGACCTGGGCTTGATCTCCGCCGGTGCTGCCGTCCAAGCGAGCATCTTTGTCCGGCTGCCAGCCAACCCCCTGGCCGCATGGTGGATCATGAGAAAGCGTCAGCAATCTGGACTGCAGCTGCTCCCCTCATCAGGCTCAGCACTGTCTGCGTACAGAGCCCTCAAAGCTGGACGGCTTCTTGTCTTCGTTCAAGACCAGCGCCACAATCAAGGAATCGCCGTGCCCTTTTTTGGTAGACCAGCGCTGACCTCTCGAGGTTTTGGCGTCCTCGCTTCTCGAACAGGAGCACCCCTTTTTGGTGCGTGGCAGTACAGAGATGAGCGCGGCCACCATCACATTGAGATTGAAAAGCTTGATATCGCGCTGCCTGAAGATCCCGATGCTGCAGTCCTCACACTGACTGAGGCGAGTCAGACCTTCTACGAACAGAAGATCAAACAGCACCCACACAGCTGGTTGTGGCTGCACGATCGATGGCGTCCGTTAAAGCCCTGAGCATGTCTAGTCCTTCAGATGCACGCGTACCGATCCTGACTCCTGATGTGGGAGCCTACATTGATGCCTTGGCGGGCACACCAGACCCACTGGCTGAGCGCTTAGCTGGCAACGCCATTGCGAAAGGCTTTCCCCTGATCGGGCACACCTCAGGACGCTGGCTCAACCTGATGAGCAAGGCCATCGGAGCCAAGCGCATCTTCGAATTTGGATCTGGATTTGGGTTTTCGGCCTACTACTTTGCACAGGCAGTCGGCCACGATGGTCAAGTGATTGGATCAGAGTGCGATGACCACGAGCTGGCCGACTTTGACCGGCTGTACAGCGACGAGCCTCTGCGTGAGCGCATCGACATTCGCCTGGGTTCTGCGCTCGAGATCTTTGAAGCGACCGAGGGCGCCTTCGATGCCGTCCTGATCGACATCGACAAGATCGGCTACCCCGCTGCACTCGAGGCTGCGATCAAGCGCGTGCGTCCTGGGGGCCTCATCTTCGCCGACAACGTCCTGTGGGGCGGGAAGACAGCCAAGCCTGCAGCTCCAGACGACCCCTCGACAGCAGCGCTGAGAGCATTCAATGAGCAGCTCTTTGCTGACGATCGCATCCAGACTGGCATCCTGCCCACTGGTGATGGACTCAGCGTGAGCTTGGTCCTTTGACTACACAAGGAGAGATGATGTCCAAGAAGACAACCGTTATCACCGGTGCCGGAACCGGTATCGGCCGTGCCATCGCTCACCGCCTGGCGACAGACGGCCACCACCTCGCGCTGATGGCGCGCAACACCGAGCGCCTTATCCAGACGGCTGAAGAAGCTCGCGAGATGGGCGCCCCTGAGGTCACAGTCCACAGCTGCGACATTCAAGATCGTGATGCCGTGGAGACGGCGTTCAGCGCCGCCCATGCGGCCCACGGCGATCTCACCGGACTCGTCGCAAACAGCGGTGTCGGTGGTCCCAACGCCGATGGTCCGGATGACCGCTTCATGGAGATCGTCCAGACCAACCTGATCGGCACCTACAACAGCCTGAGGGCAGCCCAGCGATACCTCGCCAAGGGCCCAGAGGCGCGACACCTGATTGCCATTGCGTCCATCCTCGGGCGCTTCGGTGTCCCTGGCTACACCGGCTACTGCGCATCAAAGACCGGCATCATGGGCCTGGTGAGAGCACTGTCACTAGAGGTCGCCAAGGACGGTGTCTGTGTCAACGCAATCTGCCCAGGCTGGGTCTCGACTGAGATGGCCTGGGAAGGCATCGACGGCATGGCCGCCGGCATGGGCGTGACCCGAGAAGAAGCGACTGCTATCGCCATGCGGCAAGTACCGGTCGGCCGGATGAGTCAACCCAAGGACATCGCTGGTGTTGTGGCCTGGCTGATGTCTGAGGATGCACGCGGCGTGGTGGGTCAAGGCATCGACATCAACGGTGGTGCCTGGATGGGCTGACGCGTCGGCCACTTGACATAAAGGCCAGCACCTGGCGTCCGATAGTGGCTCATGGCCATCCCTACTGGAATTCGCCCGCGCAACGACGACGAGCGCAGACGTGTACATCACCTCCTCCACGATGCACCCCGCGTCGTCGGAATAGACAGCGATGACGACGGCTGGCTTGCTGCCTGCTTGTGGGTGAGCGGACGCATACCCGTGTGGTGTACAGACGCCGACCCCTCCTTGGCCTCAGCATTTCTTGAGCGCATGGGCCTTCCTCCGCTCGGAGAAGGCACGCCCGAGGCGATCGTCACATCAGACCTTGAGCTCGACCGCACAGCCATCGCCGCGGTGGGGCCGCTGCCGAGACCCGCGGGAGACCAGCCCCTGATCACTCTGCTGATCTGCACCTACAACCGTGCACACATGATCGAAGAGGCCATCAACAGCGCCCGAGTGCAGACCTGGCCACGGGAGATCCTCATCATCAATGATGGAAGTGATGACGGCACCGCTGACCTGCTGAACACCCTCGACGGCACCGACGGTATTCGTGTCATACACAAGGAAAATGGTGGAAAGCCAAGTGCACTCAATGTCGGCATTGAGGCTGCACATGGCGCCGCTTTAATCGTGCTCGACGATGACGATCGACTCGCCCCTGGGGCACTCCATGTGCTCGGAAAGGCGATGGTCGACAATCCAGATGTCGGTGTCATCAACGGCGACACCGTCTGCTTTCATGGAGATACCGGCAAGCCCAAGGTGTACATGCCTGCGAGCCGACTTCCACAGCGTACAGGTGCAGAGGCGGTCCTCCAGCAGGTTCCCGCGATGCCAGGTGCATCGCTGATCCGGATGGATACCCAGCGGGCAGCTGGCCTGTACGACCCAGCCTTGATTCGCGGTCAGGACATGGACATGTATCTGCGTCTGTCCAGACACGGCGGCATCGAGACAGTCCCGCTCCCGACATTCTTCTACCGGGCACACGATGGTCTGCGAGGCTCAGCCTCAGGTCAGTGGCGCCGGTCTTCTGCCGAGGAGCATGAGGACCGCTTTATGGCCTGTGTCTCTCCCGTCTTCCTGCAGCGATATACCGAAGCTCAGCCCGTTACTGACCGTGCAATGGGTCACTGCTGGGCTCTGGGCCTTCACCTCAGGCGACTTCCAGAGCAGGCCCGCGCTGAGCTCGACCGATGGCCCTCACCACACTCGCCGAGAGAGATCTGGATGCGTGATCAGATCGGCGTAGCGAGCACTGCAGCCACACCCACATCATCACTGTTGGTGGTGGATGACGGAGATCCTGGAGCGCTGGAGGCGACTTTAGAGCAGCATGCAGGTGCACACGACGTCTGGGTGAATCTCGAGGTTCCACGGGACCCGCTCGGAAATGTCCGACTGTACTGGCAAGGCGAGTACTCCGCCCGCGAGAAGCTCCACCTGTGGTTCAAGGGTCCGGGACGAATTCACCTGCGCCTCAGCTCCGCACCCGAGTGGTGTCCACCCGCTATCGATAGCACCGCATGGCTGCCAGACCTGTGGTCTGTCGACTCCGTACTTGCACTTGCCCTGGCCAGAGACTGGGCGATCCCGAGCAGAACGCGCCGCGGCGAGCGCAGCCCCATGAGTCCAGTGGTGCTGAAGCTCACTGAGGTCCGTGAGCACCTCTCAGCAGGTCGCGCCGATCACGCGCTCGTCGCACTGCTGCCTATTCTCCGCGCCATGCCCGCCTGGCCTGGCGCTTGGGCGATGGCCGCAGAGGCATTTCAGTGTCGCGGAGACCAAGACAAAGCCAGACAGTGGCTAGCACGCATCGAGCGAATGCAGGCCGCCGGTTAGACTCCCGGGTAATGCCGACCCGTCCCGACCCGCCTGCTGACGCCCGTAACTTTGTGCTGCTGGTGCTCGACTCTTGCCGCTATGACAGCTTCATGGCCGCCCGCACAGGAGTGATGAGCCAGATCGGTGAGGTGCAGAGGCGCTTTAGCTATGCCAGCTGGACCTCTCCTTCGCACTTCAACCTGCTGATGGGCTTGCTTCCACACGAGAATCCCAAGCATGTCTTCGCATCGACCTACTACAAGCAAGAGCTGGCCGGTTTAGCCCATCGCCTGGGCATTCCTGAGATGGGCTTTGTGGACATGGTTCCGCGCCTGTGGCTGCCTCACTTCTTGCGACACTCTCTCGGCTACCACACCCGAGCCATCGTGAGTCTACCGGTGCTCAATGGCCATACTCCGCTGAATGTCGACTTTGACTCATGGGAGCTGGCCCCCGCACACAATGATCTGGCGGCCATGATTCCGATGATGAAATTCTCAGACCACCGACCCACCTTCATGCTGCTCAACACCGGCGAGACTCACTACCCCTACGCTACACCCGATGAGCCCGAGTCAGACTGGCCGGTAATTCACGGTGTGCACGGTGTGTTCAAGCGTGCAGGTGGCGGCAGCATGTTGACTGAGACCGAAGCCGGCTTCAACCAAGAGAGACTCGACGAGCTGCGTCGACGGCAGGTCCACACTGTCGAGTGGGTCGACAAGATCGTCTCTGACCTCATTGATGCACTGCCACCAAACACCTGGCTCACCATTACAGCAGACCACGGAGAGCTCTTCGGTGAGGATGGATACTTCGGCCACGGACCCATTCATCACGAGAAGGTCCTCGAGGTGCCCTTCGTCGAGGGATTAGTTCGCTGAGGTACACTCACCGTCAATAACGGTGCCAAAGGAGAAGCCTACGACAGCCGTCTGAACACACCAGACGTCAATGGGGGCTGAAGTCTCACCAGTCTCCGCGTCGTAGTCCAGCTCACCCGATGCACCGCGCACATTGATGGGCTGAGCGGCCTCGAATTCCGCACGGACGCTGTTCCAGGCGCTCGGCCCAATGTCTACATCTGTGCCGCCTGGATCGCTGATGTACCGGAGCCCACGGGCGATACCCAGACCATTGACGGCCACCTCGTTGTAGTGGGCCCATGCAGCCCCGTAGATGACGAGCCATGCAGCGTCATAAGCGTATGCAGTGTAGGCAGTGGAATCTGCCAGACCTTGAGAAGAGTTAGCGGCGTCAAAGCTGTCTGCAAAGACCTCGTAGACCGGCCCAAGCTCCTGGCCTGGCGCTGTGCCCTTGATCCGGTCGAGGATATCCTCGACCCCATCGACATCCTCAAAGATCTCTTCATCCTTACCGCCATCGGCGAGGTAGATCCCTGCGCCGCCATCCGCAAAGATACAGGAGGATGGATTGGCACAGGTGTGGCCCGCACTCTCCGAGCCATCCCGATCCGCAACGACCTGCAGAAACTCAGTGGTGTGAGACTTCTCAGACGAGATGAACAGGACACCATCGACGTTCATGTCTTCAGCCGCCTCGATCTTGTCTCGGAGTGAGGCTGTAGAGGCACTCTCATAGGGTAAAAGCGTTGCCTGGCGTCCACCTTGCTCAAAAGCAGCCTTGAAGATCACGCCCAGATCCGTGCCGTAGTTTCCATCTTGGACGATCACGACCGCTGTGTCGACACCGTCCGACCTCATCACATTGGCGAGCTCTGAGCCTTGGAGATTATCCGGCGGAGCGGTACGCCAGAGCAGACCCGGATCATTGTAGCTCGCGTCCTGGCCATCCAGAGGGGTGAGCGATGGGCTGGTCGCTGTAGGCGACATCAACAGCGTCCCGTAGGGCTTCACCGCCAAGAAGGCATCCTCGACCCGGTCTGAGGTCGCAGGACCCACAATGGCCACTGCACCCACCTGGTCTGCGAGGTACTCGCTGACCATCACGTTCGCCTCGTCTTGGGTGAGGTTGTCGTACTGTGAGCTCTCCTCGTTGGTGCAGGTCACGATGGCAAACTGCCTGGAGTCGAGCCCATTTTTCTTCATGACCTCACCAATCGCGAACTGCGCAGCGAGGGTCTCTGTCCCGAAGGCACCCTTGTCAAACTGAATACCGATGACGATGCGATCCTGAAAGTCATCGATGCGCTGGATGAGATCGGTCGGGAAGGTATCTGTGCACCGGGGAATCGGCGCCACCTCCTGACAGAGCTGCTCCGCACACACATGTCCCCAACCAAATGCATCCCGGCACTGGCTGTTTGTATTGCAGGGTGTGAACGCAAAGCGACTCAGAGAACAGCTCACCGCACCCAGAGTGGACGCAAGCAACACAACTCGACGCATATCCCCCATTAAAATCTCCCCGCCAAGCCCAGTCCGTTGCCCAGGGGCACCACAGTGAGTGCCGCCGTCTGCCTGCGGTTGTGCATGAGCATCCACAGCGTGGCACCCACCGCGGCCGTCCCGGCAACACCAAAGCTGACATCAGCCACAACAGAGTACAGCCAGTCATTGTTGATGTGCTGCGCTGCAGTCCGCGGACAGTAGACCGCATCATCCTGACTGCACAGCTCCGCTGCACTCTGCCGTGCACCGTTGGCCTGAATAGCAAACACTGCGCCGTTGATCGCAGCTGCACCCGCGACGCTGTACAGTACAACGGGGCCGGTGCCCATCGACCAGCCAGACCGCGGCGCTATCTGACGCGGCGCTGGGCGGTAGGCAGGCTTAGACTCCTTCACAGGTTCCTTCACAACAGGAGGTGGTGGAGGAGCAACGGCACGATCTTCTTCAAGCCGTGCCTCTAAGCGGCGGATGTGGCGATCAATCTCGGGAATCTTTACTTCTTCGGCGAGACCACGGTACCGGTACAGCACATCAATGGCATTGCCCGTCTCACCCAGATTCTCGTAGCAGTACGCGATCGACTTCAACACATTGGGGCGACTGCTCATGCGAAAAGCAGCCTCAAAAGCCACGAGCGCATCGCGATAGCGGCCCTCTTGGTACAAGTGCTGTCCGTTGAGGAACCACTCCTTGGCCTTTGTATCCGTGTTCGTGCTCTGAGCGGACGCACTCCCACCCAGGAGGACCCACAGCATCAGTGTACCGGTCATCAGTCCCAAGGGTTCTCTACTCCCTCGAGATCGACATCCGACCAGTCACCCGCAGTCTCAGGCTTTGGTTCTTCGGGTGGCGGTGTGACTGGCTTGCTCCGAGCAGGAGGCTCGGGCCGCTCGGCTGGTTGGGCCACCCGACGCGGGCTGGTCCTCTTCACGGATCTCCGTGCGGGCGCGGCGCGCTGAGTTGGCGACTCCGCAGCTGGCGGCTCGACGACCGGTGGCTGAGCGACCGCTGGCTGAGTGACCGGTGGACTCGTAGCGGGCTCAGTCGCTTCGGCCTGCTCTGCAGCCACGTCAACGGCTGTAGGCTGAGTCTCAGCCCGCATGCGGAAACCAATCACAGCTGTCGCGATGAGCATGGCCAGCAAGACAGCGATGACGCCCCCCACCACGATGCCCGCCCAGACCGCTGTCCAGTCACGCTTCTGGACCACCACCTGACCTGCAGTCAGCGTATGAAACTCTCCGCTGACGCCCTCGAGAGGGCTGCCTGAGTGGTATGGGATGAGGTCTGCGATGAGCGCATCCATGCTCGGATAGCGGCGACCCGGCTTCTTCTCGAGACAACGCCGGACCACGTTCTCGAGACCGTCCGGAATTCGCACATTTGGCGCCAGGGCACCGAATGTCGGAACGTCACGGGTGACGTGAGCAGTAATGATGGCCGTCGCATGCGGACCATCGAAGGGGTACTTTCCAGTCAGACCGCAGTACAACAGCACACCTGTGGCGTAGATGTCCGCGCGATGATCGACACCCTGGCCTGTGGCTTGCTCAGGGGCCATGAAGTGCGGAGAGCCAAGAATCATTCCAGTCTGGGTGAGGCCTGAGTCCATCTTTGAGAGCTTGACCAGGCCGAAGTCTACGACCTTGGCTTGCTCCTCACCGTTGTCCAGCTGACGAACGAGAACGTTTGAGTTCTTCACATCGCGATGAACAACACCGCGCTTGTGCGCATACCGCAGCGCCTGAGCAACCTGGAGCACCAACCCCACAGCACGACCAGACTCGAGGTGTCCCTTCTTGAGGAGGTCGAGAAATCGACCACCACCGATGTACTCCATCGCCAGATAGTAGCGACCATCGTCAGTCTCTCCGTAGTCGAAGATCGTCACAATGTTGGGATGGTCTAGTCCAGCTAAGGTCCGCGCCTCGAGCAAGAAGCGCTGCTCGAAGGCCTCTCGCTCTTCGTCGGTCGCCTCCATACTCGGCGGCGACAGAATCTTGAGGGCAACCGCTCGGTTTAGCGGTTCCTGGCGGGCCAGATACACCGACGCTTGGCCGCCACGAGCAATCCGATTCTCAATACGAAATTTGCCTCCGATGAGCGTTCCGGCTGCGAGCACACGTGTGCCGCTGCCGGTGACACCGGACTTGGATTGATTCGGGTTTGTGTCTTTACCTGTCGTCACCAGCTCAAGCGTCCTCTCACAGGGCCCATCCTACTTTGATTGTGGCCGATGAATCCAGCGGTCCGCTCCCTCAATCTTCAGCCTTGGCTACCGTGGCCATGACACCACCGTCGGCAACCTTCACCCCGTCAACGGTCGCGACAACCTTGAACTTCCAGATCCCGCGTGAGACGGACTCCTTCTCTGCGGTGATCAAAACCCGGTCTCCAGGGCGCACCGGCTTTCGAAAGCGCACCCTATCAAGGCCGAGCAGGTAGACATTTGCACCCGCGAGCTCCTCGTGAGCAGACAAGGCGACGATGCCCGCTGTCTGCGCAAAAGCCTCTGTCAAGAGCACGCCAGGCATGATCGGCGTGCCTGGAAAGTGTCCTTGAAATTGTGGCTCGTTCACACTCACACACTTGACGGCAACAGCGCGCTCACCGGGCACAACTTCCTCGACCCTATCGATCATCAAGAAAGGATAGCGGTGGGGCAAGAGTGACATGATCTTGTCGATGTCCATCATGAGGAGTCCTCCAATTCGTTAATTCTCTTTTCGAGTGTGCGGACCTGCTTTGCAAGCTCAGACAGGGACCGAAACTCTGTGGCCGAGCGAAGCCAGCGACGATGATTCATGGCGGGGATGCCCGTCACCCGAGCGCCTGGCTCGACATCACCGGTGACCGCACTGGCGACACCAACCTGCACACCGTCACCTATACGCAGGTGACCCAGCACTGCTGCCTTCGCCGCCAAGACCACACCTCGACCCAGGCGACTGCTCCCAGCCACACCCGAATAGGCGACCAAGAGGCTGCTCTCGCCCACATCGGCGCCATGACCAACCTGAACCAGGTTGTCCAGCTTGGCACCTGTGCGCACATGCGTTGTCTCTAGGGCACCCCGGTCAATACAGCTGTTGGCCCCAATCTCGACATCATCACCGACGACCACCGAGCCTGCCTGAGGAATCTTGAGGTGTCCTTCTTTGCTCGGAGCAAAGCCGAAGCCCTCGCCGCCCACCACCGCACCTGGATTTAGCCAGACACGGTGCCCGAGAGTGCAGCCATCCATGATCACAGCCTTTGGCATCAAGCGACAGTCGTCACCGACGCGAGCCCTGGCCCCCACAACGGCACCGGTCTCGACCCAGGTGCCAGGGCCAACAACCGCACCCGGTCCCACCCAAGCAAAAGCCTCTATGCGCGCGCCATCGACAACCGCATCCGGGGCAACCCAAGCTCTGGGGTCAATCCCTGAAGGTGGGGGGATGTATGGATGCCAGTGCTGCATGATGCGAGCAAAGGCTTCATACGGGTTTTTGACCCGGACCACATCTCGGTCCCCAAGCTCAACGTCAGGACCCACCAGAACAGCACCGGCCTGACTCTCCCGGGCAGCGCCGACATAGCGGCGATTGGCCAGAAAGCTCAGGTCCGAGCCGGTGGCACAGTCGAGCGGACGCACCCCTTTCACACGCCGCTCGGAGTCACCGTAGACGGCACCTCCCACCAGCGCAGCGACCTCACTCAGCGAGAGCGGGCCGCTCATTGCTCACTTGCCGGAGTCGAAGCGGGTCACAAGCTCAGCAGTGATGTCATCAGCCTTGCCGAGATAAATCACCGCACTGGACTCGATAATCATGTCGTAGCCCTTCTCTTTGCCGATAGTCTCGCAGGTCGTGCGAAGACGCTCAAACAGAGCCGCACCCTTGCGCTCAGCAGCACTTGAGAATTCCTGCTGAGCAGAGGCCATCGCGCTCTGAAACTCTTGAGTAGCCGCCATGATCTCAGACTCTTTCTGCTTGCGGGTGTCATCACTGAGGATCATCGCCTGCTTTTGGTAGTCGGTCTGCATCGCCATCAACTGCGCTTCCATCTCCTTGAGGCGCTCAGTTCTGTCAGCCTTGAGCTCCTCGAGCTCCGCCTGCATCTTGGTACCCTCGCGGACAAGCGAGCCTGCCTTGTTGAAGTCAACCACGGCGATACCACCGGCAATAGCAGTCTGAGCGCTCAGAAGTGCGCTAATCATCAAGGTTCGAAACATCATGTCGTTCTCCCAGTAAAAGTATGGAGCTAAGTCGCTTTCCTTAGAACAGCGAACCCATAGAGAAGTCAAAGACCACCCGACGCTCATCCTCGCGCGGGTTGATCGGGAAGCCCCACTCAAAGCGAAGCGGACCCATTGGCGAGAACCAACGAATACCGAAGCCATAAGCAGAGCGAAGATCGCTAGCATCGATGGGGCCGCTGCCCCAGACGTCACCGTAGGCATTGCCCGCATCAAAGAAGATCACTGTCGAGATTCCAGCCTGACGCACAATCGGCGCCTCGATCTCGAAGTTGTTGACCCACGAGCGCGTTCCACCAATCACGAGACGATCTTCTGCTGCTGCAGGATCGTCTGAGCCGGTCCAGCCGAGGACATGGTTGCCTTGTCTGTAGCCGCTGGCGCGAACGCTCGGTCCGAGCGAGTACCAGTCATAGCCACGAATCGAGGTCATACCACCCACCTTGTAGCGCTGACTCCAGGGGATAATCTGACCGTCTGTGCTGCCCATGTGGCCGAGTGAGAGATTGTACTTGAAGATCAGCGCCTCTGACTTGACCAGCGGGTAGTAGGTCCGGAGGTTGGCCTTGAGCTCGTAGTAGTTGAAATCACCGCCGAAGACACTGAGGACCTGCTCATCGTCCGTGCGCCAGCCACCAGTCAGGGTGCCCTGAAGGCTACCCATGAAGCCCTTGGTGGCGTTGATTCGGTTGTTGCGCTTGTCGACGCTGTAGACCAATCCGCCAGAGCTGCTGATGCCTTGGTCATAGAGCCTGCCTCCGAACATCCGCTCCTTGTAGGGGGCGAGACCAATCAGAGAGGAGTCATTTACCGAGTAGATCACCTCAAGCTTGTGGTCATCACGAGGGTCCAGGTAGCGACCAATACCGAAGGTACCGCCACGACTCACCTGGTCCTCGATGAACTGCTCCTGAGACAGGTAAGCGCTCATCCTCAGCGTCCAGCGGGAGTCCAAGAAGTACGGATCAAAGATATTGAAGTTGGCAGACTGCCGGACGCCGCTGATGTTGGCAGCTGCAGCCATGATGTAGCCGAGACCGAGGAAGTTGTTCTTCTGGACGTTCGCCGTGAAGACAAAGTTCTCGAGATTGGAGAAGCCAGCGCCAATAGAGAAGCTACCGGTAGGCTGCTCCGTGACATCGACCCGCATGTCGAGGGTCTTCTCTTCCTTTGCCTTCGGGGTAGAGACTGCGACATTCTCAAAGAAGCCTGTACGCTGGAGCCGCATCTGCGCTTCTTTGAACTTGGAGGTCGAGTACAGCTCACCCTCGTTCAGCGGAATCTCACGACGGATGACCTTGTCGTATGTGGGGTCGTTGCCGGTAATGTCGATCCGACCGATCCACATCCGCTCACCCTTGTCGATCTGGAAGTTGATGTCGACGATGCCATCTTCAGGATGGTTCTGCTGGAGCGGCTGCACATTGGGGAAGGCATAGCCTTCTTCACCATAGAGGTCGGAGATCTGTCCGATCACCGTTTGGAGGCTGCTGAGCTTGTAGTCGTCGCCAGTCTTCAGGGGCTTGTTGCCCTCGAGATTGAACACGCGAAGACGCTTGGCATCCCAGCCGTCCGCGGGCGGTGGATCATCATCATCGGTGCCACGCGCAGCCTTCTTCTTGGCCTTCTCGTACCACAGCCGAACCTCGCGAGCCGTCTGTCCCTCAATCAGCCGACGCACGGCCTCCTTGGTCAGCCCCTTCTCAGGCTCAAAGTCACCCTCAATAGAGATGCGGCCCAGCTTGTAGTGGACTCCCTCGGTGACATGAATAGTGGCGTAGATGAACCGCTTGTCTTGGGACAGATAGGTCGTGGCAGGCTCGACCTTCACATCGATAAATCCGTGCTCCATGAACAGCTGACGAAGCAAGACTGTGTCCGCCTCGAGCATGGCCTCATTGAAGACACCCTTAGAGGAGAGCCAAGGGAAGATACCTGCTTCCTTGGTCTGCATGAACTTCTTGAGCTTGGCATCGGTGACCTTGTCGTTACCGACGATGTCAATCCGCTGCACCCTGACCTTCTTGTTCTCTTTAATCGCGAACTCAAGCTCGACGACGTCATCGCCGACCTCGTGAATGATGGGCTCAATCTCTACCAAGTAGAAGCCCTTCTCGAGGTACTTGTTTCGCATCCGCGCGATGTTGTCGTTGATGTCAGCACGATTCAGCACAGCAAAGGCTGGGATGTCGATGACCTCTCTGAGGCCCTCTTCATCGATCTTCTTGTTTCCGCTGATCATCGTGTCCCGAATCGCCGGCTTCTCCGAGACCTCGAAGGTCACGACCACGGGTGGCTGACCGTTGACCTCTTCGCCCTCGCCAGGAGACACATCGACACGGACGTCATCGATGAAGCCAGTGTCGTAGATATTCACCAGATCACGGCGAACCTTGCCGCTCGAGACCAGCTCTCCTGGACGCATACCGACCGCAGCCATCAAGGCCGCCTCTTCGACGCGCCGGAGTCCTACAAAGCGAACCTGCGAGATCTGACCACGAAGCATCACGGGGACGCTCGAGGCGGAGACGGTCGCTGCAGCCGGGGCGGCTTCCTCAGCAGGCTCAGCAGCAGGCTCAGCAGCAGGCTCAGCAGCAGGCTCAGCAGCAGGCTCAGCAGCAGGCTCAGCAGCAGGCTCAGCAGCAGGCTCAGCAGCCTCTTGGGCATGGGCCTCACCCACAAGTCCCAGACAGAGCAGCATCGCCATCATCATGCGCATGACTGCTCCACAAATCGACCCTTCTCGAGAGAGAGCTGCCGTGGAAAGCGGCTTGCAAGATCGGCTGAGTGAGTGACCACAATCAAGGTAGTGTCTTGCTCATCGTTGAGCTCAAGCATCAAGTCGAGCATCTCACCAGCTGTTGCGGGATCGAGATTACCCGTGGGCTCGTCTGCAAGCAGGAGTCGAGGCCCTTGAACAAGGGCACGTGCAAGCGCAACGCGCTGCTGCTCACCACCAGAGAGCTCCCCAGGACGGTGATCCAGGCGGTCTGCCAGGCCAACTCGACGCAGAAGCCCACTGGCCCGTTCTCGAGCTTCGCTGGGGTTCATTCCCCCAATCAATGCCGGAATCATCACGTTGTGCACGGCATCCTGATCGGGAAGCAAGTGGTGAAATTGGAAGACAAAGCCAATGTGGCGGTTGCGCAGCGTATCCAGTTCGGCGTCCGCGCGCGCGAAAGCATCTATACCCTCCAGAAATACTCTGCCCTCGGTGGGCTGATCGAGGGTCCCGATCACATGTAGAAATGTGCTCTTTCCCGACCCACTCTGACCAACAATGGCCACCCGCTCACCGACCCCAATCTCGAGATCGATGCCGCGCAGAACAGGCAAGAGCTGACCGCCCATCTCGAAGGACTTGCTCAGTCCCTCCACCTTCAGTGCCAGGTCGCTCATTCGTACCTCAAGCCGTCTACAGGACGGATGCGTGCAGCGATGGTCGCCGGGTAGATCGTCGCCAAGAAACAGATCAAGACCGCAGAGACTGCCACCACAGCCACCGTGTCGTACTGGACGACGACCGGCAGGGTGTCGAGGTAGTACACATCCGTATCGAGCGGGAATTCGTAGTTTCGAAGGCCCTCGCAGCCCGCGAGGCCGAGGACCGTGCCGATGACGGTACCGACCAGGCCGATCAGGACACCCTCGAGCACAAAAATATGTCGGACGAGACCGGCACTCGCACCCATCGCTCGCAGGATTGAGATCTCTCGTGTACGGGTCACCACCACCAAGATCAACATGCCAACGATGTTTAAGCTCGCCACCATGACAATCAGACTCAGGATCAAGCCCATCACAATCTTCTCGAGGGCAAGCGCCTCAAACAGTGACTTGTTCAGACTCTTCCAGTGGTTGGTGTAGAAGGGGTGACCAAGGGCCTTGTCGATCCGGTCCTTGATGCTCCCGGCTTCCTCGATATCGTGACCGCGAACCTCAAACCCTGTGACCATGTCCTCTGTCTTGAGGAACTTCTGTACATCGGGGATGGAGACATAGGTCCACTTCGTGTCGTACTCGTACATTCCAGAATTGAAAATTCCAGCCACCCTGAAGGGGCGGACATGCGGCATCGGCGCACCCATGGGGCCCTTGCCTCCACCGACCGGGTTGATCAGGTGCAGACGATCTCCAGGGAATAAGCTGAGCTGACTGGCGAGCTGAACCCCTATCAAAATTCCTGGAAGCACCTCGGTATCATCCGAAGGCTGAGCAATCGCTCTGTCAGGAGTCCGAAGTTTAGCGAAGATATCTGCTCGCTCTTCATCAGTCGTGATGGCGCCAGTGGGGCCCACCACCAGGTTCGAGCGGACATCTGTGACCCCTGGAGTCGCCTCCAGATCTATGCCCTTCACGATGACTCCAGAGGCACCAAAGCGACCCTGAACCATGGCCTCCGTGTAGACAAACGGTGCCGCAGCAGCAACACCCTCAACCTCGGTGAGCGTCTTTCCTGTGGCCGCATAGTCAGCGAAATATCCATCGTAGTGGAGCACCACCACATGGGCATTCGAACCCAAGATCTTCTCTCGAAGATCAACCTCAAATCCCTCCATGACAGCCAAGACCATGATGAGCGCAGTCACACCGATGGTCACACCAATGACAGAGACGAGGCCAATGGCGCTCACCCCCGTCGTGCGGCGGCGACCCTTGAGGTGGGACCAGGCTACCAGGAAGGCAAATCGCATCAGTCGCTGTCTGCCTCTTCTGTCTCTGAAGCTGCCTTAGCAGGAGCCTCAGGACGCAGGGTTGGAAACAAGATGACCTCACGAATGCTCTGGCGGTTGGTGAGCAACATGACCAAGCGGTCGATACCGATGCCCTCTCCAGCGGTCGGAGGCAGGCCATAGGTCAGCGCACGAATGTAGTCAGAGTCGAAGTACATGGCCTCATCATCTCCAGCCTCTCTGGACTGGACCTGCGCCTCAAAGCGACCCGCCTGGTCCACGGGATCGTTGAGCTCGTTGAAGCCGTTGGCGATCTCCCTACCCGCAATGAACAACTCAAAGCGCTCTGCGATTCCGGGCTCAGTCTCACTCCGTCGAGACAGCGGTGAGATCTCGACCGGGAAGTGGGTGATGAAGGTGGGCTGAACGAGGTTCTCCTCGACATAAGCGTCCATGAACAGCTCGTACCACTTGCCCAGCGTAGACGGCAGCCGGGGGTCGCCCGCATCCTTTGGATGATCAGCGAGCCAGCGTGTCTTGAGGGCTTCAGGGTCGCGTGCATCTTCCGCAGACATGTCCGCATACTGAGCAATCGCATCAGCCATCGGGAGCCGTCGCCAGGGCTTAGCAAAGTTCAGCGTGATCTCACCGTACTCCACCTCATGACTGCCCGTCACCGTCTCCGCCATTCCGCTGACCAGATCCTCTGTGAGCTCCATCAGTCCATGCCAAGTCTGGTAGGTCTCATAGAACTCCAGCATGGTGAACTCAGGATTGTGCTTGGTGCTCACACCCTCGTTGCGGAAGTTCCTGTTGATCTCGAAGACACGCTCAAATCCGCCAACCACAAGGCGCTTCAGGTACAGCTCGGGTGCGACCCGCATGTACAGCTCCATGTCGAGCGCATTGTGATGTGTGATGAACGGTCGAGCAGTCGCTCCTCCCGGAATCACATGCATCATCGGTGTCTCGACCTCGAGGTAGTCTCGAGCAGCGAAGAACTCACGGGTATAGCGAACGATCTCAGAGCGACGTCGGAAGGTCTCGGCTGACTCTGGATCCATGAACAAGTCCACATAGCGCTGGCGGCTCTTGAACTCGATGTCGGTGATTCCCTTGTGCTTGTCAGGCATCGAGGCGATGCACTTACCGGCCAATGCCAGCGTGGTCGCCTGGACCGTCGCCTCGCCTGTTCGCGTCCGCATGAAGCGTCCGGTGATGTGAATGTGGTCGCCCACGTCGAGCTTCTTCCAGACCGCGAAGGCATCCTCACCGAGAATATTCTTCTTCACGTAGACCTGAATCCGACCGGAGCGATCCTGGATGCGCGCAAAGCCAGCCTTGCCCATGAGGTTCCTGAACATCAGTCGACCTGCAATGGTGACCTCTGTCGGATCCTCAGCGAGGGTCTCGTTGTCCCGGTCTCCCATCATCGCCACAGCCTCAGCAGCTGTATGTGTGACGCTCAGATTGTGCGGGTAGGGCTCGACGCCCTCCTCTCGCATAGAAGCCACCTTCTCAAGTCGGCTGTCATCAAACTCGTACATGATCCAATCCCTTTACGTGCGCGCGAGGCGCTGGGCGCGGGGATTAACCGATCGAGGGCCACTCGGCGTGCAAACCTGAGCGGTGATTCAGAGCGCTGTGGCGCTGGCGAGCTCGGGACACCATGAGGCGGACATCTCACCCGAGATCTCTCCCGCGGCAGGATAGCGCGCGAGATCGCTGCTGTACGGGAAGTTTCCGTCCAATTTTTCAAGGTCTAGGCTGACCTCTATACCGTCGGAGTCTCCGCTGATGGACCAGCTAAAGAGGGTCGGGCTTCCCACCCAGACATCCCCGCTCCAGTAGTAATCCTCATACTCCTCGGCCCGAGTCTCTAGCACCCACTCACCGTCTCCAAGCTCGCAGCGAAGCACGCTGCTCAGGCCAGGGTTGTATCCCTCGGTTTCTGACGGTGACCACGTCACGGTTGAGTCCCCAGTCCAGTCATCGACTGCCAACATCATCGTGCAGCTGCCACCCTCCAGGATTCCCTCCTTGGACAAGGCTCCAGTGTTGGGCCCCAGGTAGTCAGCAATACCCGCACACGAAGCACCGGCCGCACCAGTCAAGAAGACAAGCAACCGGCCATCCTCGGCGTAGGCCACAGCTTTTGTCCACTCAATCGCAGCGCTGTAGCCGTGACTCGGGACCTCAATGGTCCCATCTATGCTTCCCATACCCGGATCTTTCTCGGAACATGCAGCCAGTATGGCCATCAGCGATAGCCACCTCACCCGGCCACCTCTGCCGTGCTCATCTGGACCAACCAGGCCTCCATGAAGCCCATCAGATCGCCGTCGAGGACCTTGTCTGTGTTGCCCATCTCGACACCGGTCCGCAGATCCTTCACCAGACGATACGGATGCATCACATAGCTTCGAATCTGGCTGCCCCACTCAATGGCTTTCTTGTTTGCATTGACCTTATCAGCCTCTGCCTGGCGCTTCTCCATCTCGTGTTGGTAGAGCTTCGCTCGCAGCATCTTCATGGCCGTGGCCTTGTTCTTGTGCTGACTACGCTCGTTCTGACACTGCACCACAATGTTGGTGGGTGTGTGGGTAATTCGGACTGCTGAGTCGGTCGTGTTGACGTGCTGACCACCGGCCCCGGAGGCACGGTAGGTGTCGATCCGAAGATCAGACTCCACAATGTCGATCTCAATATTGTCGTCGATCTGTGGATAGGCCGCGACCGATGCAAAGGCTGTATGTCGACGGGAATTAGAGTCGAAGGGAGAGATTCTCACCAGCCGGTGAACGCCAATCTCAGCGCGAAGATAGCCGTAGGCATATTGCCCAGAGATCTCTACAGTGCAGCTCTTGATACCCGCCTCTTCATGCGCAGCCTCATCGACAACGCGAGCCTTGAAGCCCATCGAAGACGCCCACTGCAGGTACATGCGCTTCAGCATCTCTGCCCAGTCACTGGCATCTGTTCCACCGGCACCGGAATTGATCTCGAGGATGGCGGAAGACTCGTCTGCCTCACCGGAGAGCATCTGCTGGAGCTCAAACTGCCGCACAGGAGCAGCGAGATCATGCAACATCTGCACAGCCTCTGTCATGCTGTCCTCGTCCTCCATCTCCTTGGATAGCTCAAGCATGGTCTCAGCGTCCTCGAAGGCGCCGTTGAGCTCCTCGAAGCCTTGTACTGCCCGCTCCAAGCGAGCCTTTTCTTTGAGGATCACGGCAGAGCGCGCTGCATCGGTCCAAAACTCAGGCTCCCCAGACTGCTCCTCGAGGTCGGCAATCCGCCGGTTTAGACCATCGAGGTCAAAGATGCCCCCGGAGCGTCGCAATGCGACCGCTCAGCGACTTGTAGAGCTCGTGAGTTTCGTGATTCATGTGGTGCCCTGGCGTGCGATTAGACCCGAGCTTTTAGGCCACTGAGGACCAGACGGCAAGACGACCAGGAGTGCATCTTCAGCTGCAGCCATCTCCGAGCGCTCTTGAGGCTCCTGGTGATCGTGTCCGAGGAGATGAAGAAGACCATGAACCAAGAGCACTCTGAGCTCTGCGGCAAGTGGGTGACCCATTGCATCCGCCTGCCTCTGAGCAGTCTCCAGGCTGATGACCAGATCGCCGAGAACCGGAACAACCATCGCGAAAGGCTCACCGTCCAGCTGGCCAAAGCTAAGCACATCCGTCGCAGCATCCTTGTCTCTATACGACCGATTCAGCTCGCGAATATGAGCGTCGTCCGTCAACAATATCGAGAGCTCATGATCAGCGCGCTCGAGATGGAGCAGTGCAGCCTCAGCCAGCCCGCTGACATCGCCGGCCTCAGCCAGCCAGGGCTCGGCCACATCTTCTGTGCTCAGCTCTACGGACATCAGGCCTCTGGAGTTGGGCTCAAAGAGACCTCTCCATCATCAGCCGGTGCAGCCTGGCCGGCCACATCGAGAGTGATGAGAGAAGACTTTGAGACCGTATCGCCCTTCGGCGGCATGACCGGCATTCCCGGGTACTCGATGCGGTGATGGTAGATGCCCAGCAGGGTCTCAGTGAATGTGTCCATGACTGTGTACAGCTCGCTGATGGTCAGCGGACATTTCACCAGCTGACTGTCAGTGACAGCACCATTCACCAGCTTCTCGATCATGCCGCGAATGCTCTCGCGGGTCGGATCCTTCAGGGTGCGACACGCAGCCTCCACCCTGTCCGCCAAGAAAATGATTCCTGCTTCCCGAGTACTCGGGAGCTCACCGGGGTAGCGGAAGTCATCTGGGTCAACCAACATGCCGTCCTCCGCAGCCTCCACAGCCTTCGCATAGAAGTACTGAATGATGCCGGTGCCATGGTGCATCATGATTCCATCAACAATCGGCTTGGGCAGGTTGTACTGCTTCGCGAGGGCCTGGCCATCGAGGACATGATTGATGATGATCCGTGCGGACTGGTGCGGAGCCAAGCGATCATGGGGATTGGGAGCGTCGCGGAGGTTCTCAATGAAGTAGCTCGGCTTCACCGCTTTTCCGATGTCGTGAAAATAGCAACTGACACGGGTCATCAAGGCATTGCAGCCAACTGACTCTGCGCCAGCCTCAGCCAGCGAGCCCACGATCACAGAGTGGTGGTACGACCCCGGAGCCCGCAGCATCAGCTGCCTGAGCAGCGGATGGTTGAGGTTGGCCAGCTCGATCAGCTTGTAGTCGGTAACAAAGCCAAAGATCTCGAACATTGGCACCATGCCGAGCACCATGATTGCAGAGAGGTTCCCTGCCAAGAAGGCTATCCCCATGTCCCACATCGGCTGAGAAGCGCTGGTGTAGCCGACCTCGCCCAGCTGAACCTGTAGAAGGCTGATGAGCAGTGCTATTGCTGCATTGACCAGGCCCGTGAGCAAGCCTGCGCGGAGCACATTGACACGCTCTTTGGTGTGGGCAATCCCACCTGCTGCGACCAGCCCAGAGCAGACAAAGAAGACCGTGTAGATCGCCTGAGAGTCCATCATCAGGCCAGCCATCAAGCTGGTCCCAAGCACCCAGATGAGGGCCGTCTCGCTGTTCACCAGGATCCGGACCAGCATCGCACCGCCCGCTACTGGAGCGAGGTACCAGAGACTGTGCGCGGGCATACCTGAGCCGACAGCCTGACTCAGCGGCTCAGAGAGCTCGATGACAAGACGTGCCAGACCCAAGACAGCAATCGTCAAGAAGGCCAGTGCCTCTAAGTCACGCGGCCGGGTCGAGAACTTCTTGATGAAGCTACCGGCGAAGGTATACAGCGCAAAGAAAAAGAGGCAGGCGAAGAAGCTGAGTGCTGAGAAGAGGCTCGCAGATCCGTAGCTGCCTCTGGACGACTGCATGGCGTTCAGTGTCTCAAATTGATGTTGAGTAATGACCTCGCCTTCGCGCACGATGTTTGTGCCGCGCTGGACCTGAATCACCACCTCGGGGACCTCATCACGCGCCTCGCGACGCCGATCCTCCGTCATCAGCTGATTGTATGAAAAATTAGATCTGACTGTAGCTGAAGCAACGGCAACAGCAGCCATTCGTGCCTCGGATGTCATCTCCTCTGCAGCGATATCAAAAGCGGCGATCTTGATGGCGCGGCGCGCCTCATCTGGCGTCACTATCTTCGAGAAGCCATCAAGTATGATCTCGTCTCGGCTGTCCTGAAAGATCCGAATCACGCTGATGGGTCGCTTTTTCTCAGGCAGCAGCGACTTGTCTGCGATGGTGAAGCGACCAAGCTCTGTGCCCACCAGTTCGATGGTCAGCTTCTCAACCTCCCCCCCGAACCCTTGAGCAAGAAGGCGGTCCATGGTGATGTCATCCAAAGAGAG
>Ga0315315_10001080_pt1 | contig 24730 bp, 19 predicted proteins | sample M140m3416metaG_FD_203699 | JGI IMG/M metagenome (GOLD analysis project Ga0315315, IMG submission 203699) | Ammonia-oxidizing marine archaeal communities from Monterey Bay, California, United States - M1 40m 3416 | ecosystem: Environmental > Aquatic > Marine > Intertidal zone | place: USA...
TAAAAAAAGAAAAAATAATAAACTTTAAATTAGAACCCCACATAAATGAATTAGATGAGATAATTGTAACTGACTTTATTCAAGATCAAATTAACAGTTCCACAAAAGAATCCCGTTTAGGTATAAATGAAATAAATTTATACAGTAGAGGATCTTTAGCTGAAGCACTAACCTTTATTCCAGGAGTTAGTAGCTTAAAAACAGGAAATTCAATTTCTAAACCAATCATTCATGGAATGTATGGAAGTAGGGTGGGTATTGTGACAAATGGCATACGGCAAAATGATCAGGAGTGGGGTGCTGATCACGCACCTAATATTGATTTAAACTCATTTGAAAATGTTCAACTGATAAAGGGAGCGGCAGCACTTAAATATGGTGGAGATACACCAGGTGGAATAATTATTCTTACTTCAAATAAGAAAAAATTAATAGACAGTCTTTACGGAAATACTATTCTAAATTTAGAATCAAATGGAAGAGGAGGCACTCTCTCTTCCAAGTTGATTAAAACAACATCTAAAGGACATTATTTTGAGGGTCATTTCACACTTAAGCAGTTTGGAGATTTTAAAGCTCCTAATTATATGCTTTCTAATACTGGATTAAAAGAGTTGGATTTTGCTGTGAAATTGGGAAAAAATAAAATTATTTCAGGGTGGGAAGCTATCTATTCTAGGTTTTCAAATGAAATAGGTATTTTAAGGGTGTCTCACATTGGAAATATTCAAGATTTACTCTCCGCTCTTTCTTCTGATAAACCACTACGAATTAATCCTTTTACACATAAAATAAGTTCCCCCAAACAACAAGTAGAACATCAAAACTTTCAATTCAGTTTTTTTAAAAATCAAAAAGACAGAGGAAGGTGGGAATTGAAATACAATTATCAAATAAATCAAAGAGAAGAATTTGATATTCGTCGAGGGGGAAGATCAGAAATTCCAGCTATTGATATTTTACTTAAGACTCATAACCTAGCTGCTAGTTTTTTTTGGGAAAAAACTTTAAGATGGAACTTTGAATTAGGAATGATTGGTTTGTATCAAGATAATTTCTCAAACCCCAGAACTGGCGTTAGAAGACTAATTCCGGATTATTTTAAATATGAAATAGGTTCTTTTTTCTTAGGAAAATATAAGCTTAATAATTTTTTTAGTTGGGATTTGGGATTAAGAGTTGATAGAGTTTTTATAGAAGCTCAAAAGTATTACAAGAATAACTTTTGGCTTGAAAGGGGATACTCAGAAACTTTTTCAGCATTTGAAAGAGGGATATATGGATCACAAATTTTAATAAATCCTAAATTTTCATATTTGAATTTTTCTTCACATACAGGATTTTCAACTTTGATAGGTAATGAAATTGAATCTTCTTTATCCTATATTTTATCTCAACGTGCACCTAATTCTTCAGAATTATTTAGCGATGGGCTTCATCATTCTTTAGCTACAATAGAGTACGGTGATTTGTCATTATCAAAAGAAACTACTCATAAGTTATTAATGAGTTTATCGAAACCAAACGGATCTTTTACCGGATCTTTGGAGCCCTATTTGGCTAAAACTTTTAATTATATATTTATTGAACCGAAGAGGCTTGACCAAACAATACGAGGAGCATTTCCAGTATGGGAATATGATGCAACTGATGCCTTTTTGTGGGGTATTGATTTAAATGCAAAAATTGATTTTAATAATCAATTTTATTTTCAAACCACTGCGTCATATATTTATGCACAAGATACTTTAAATGAGAGTCCTATAATTTCAATACCTCCATTCAATTCAACACAAAGATTAAATTATTCTTCTCAAAATAAAAAGTGGGACTTTCAGTTATCCCATCATTACGTTAGCAAACAAAATAGATTTCCGGATAATAATTTCAACTACAGTGTGATCGAGAATGGTACTTTTCAATCTAAACTAGTTGATATAAGTTCAACTCCCGAGCCTTATCATAAATTAGACTTAATTTTTTCTTTATATTTAAATGAATTCACAAAAAGTGGGTCCCAGTTAAGATTTTTTGTTCAAAATATTACTAATTCAGATTATAGAAATTATTTAAATAGAATGAGATATTATGCATCAGAAATAGGAAGAAGTTTTCAAATACAATTGATTTTAAATTATTAAATAAAGTGATCCAATTTAAAAAAATCTTCTTTCTATTAATCTTATCCAGTTCTGTTTATGCTCAAGATAATTTATTAATTGAAGGTATTTATGATGATCCTTCATTGCAAACTCAAACTGCCTTTGTTGAAGAGATTCTATATGTTGCAGGTTATGTTCCTGAGAGTATTGAAATTTATCAAACACTACCAAATTATGCTCACGTATTTCGAGTAAAATTAGATTCAGTTAATGGAGGTTTTATGTTTGTGCGTTGGGACAAAGAAAAAAAAGAACACTTCATTGCAAATAAAATGATAGATCCAGGATTTTATTATAATCTAAAAGCAGCTAGAGAGATAATGCGCAAACAGACTCAGAAAGCGAGTTTCAGTATCGAAGATAAAGCACTTCAGGCCGTTGACCAGGAACAGATAAACAACTCTGATTTGAAGGAAATGCGTGACGCTTTTGATCAAAAAGAAACAGAAAAAATGAATGCAGCTAATGCTATTAAACAAAAAAAAATACAAAAAGAACAACGGAAAATTGAACGTAAATCTTCTAAAAAAAAGAATTAATTATTATGTGAACTTTCACAAAGCATAAATGATAATTGAATCTACCTCTCTCTAAATTAACTAAAAGTAACAGTAAGAATATTATCTTCAAATGTTGTTGAAAAACATATTAACGAACCACTACAACTGTTAGAATACGTATTAAAATGATATTGGCAAGTAAAATTACTTCCATCATATTCCCAACGGTCACGATTTCCTTGGTGTGGGCATCGGTTATCAAATGCTCGTATTTCGTCATCGCTAATTCTAACCAGAAGCAGGTCTTCTTGTGTATAATTTTTCCAGCCACCAATTTCAGTCAGGTCAGAAAAAGAGCTATCAGCTAAATTTATAACTAATGGCTTTTTTTCATTCACATTTGGAGCAGTGGATGATGGTGATGGACTTACGGATATTTCTTTTGTTGAACAAGCCTCTAAAATTGGTATCCCAAGGGTAGCTAGAACAATCGGCTTACAAGCTGTTTTAAGAAAAGTTCTTCTATTTTTCATACTAATTTTTGTTTGAAGATAAGTAAAAACGAATAAACTAAAAGAGCATAACCCTTGAACATTTGATGTATTTTTACTTCATAAATTTTCAATAAAAAAACTATTATTTGTCGAAATCATTTTCATACATTTTTTTGAATAAATATTTTAAGATGAAAAATAAATATGTTTTACTAACACTTTTTTTGTATCAATCCATTTTAGCTCAAACTTCAGGAGTACTTAGTGGTCGTATTTTTGATATTCAAAGTCAACTTCCCTTAGAAGGAGCAACAATACTGCTTGAAGGTTCTGCTTTTGGAACAGTTACAGATTCTGAGGGATATTTTAAACTTCAAAATATTCCCTCACAATCCTATAATATAACTGCGAGTTATTTAGGTTATGAAAGTGAGACTCAATTTAATGTTATTGTGAAGTCGATTGGGAATATCCCCTTACTTTTTGAACTTGTAGAAGTTTCAGAAAATTTGGATGAAGTTGTTCTTGTTCGAAGTCCTTTTAAAAATAAAAGCGAAACACCATTATCAACTCAAACTTTTTCAGTAGTGGAAATTGAAACATATCCTGGAGGAAACAATGATATCACAAAAGTAGTTCAAAGTATGCCAGGGATCTCCCCTTCTATTGGAGGATTTAGAAATGATATTATTATTCGTGGTGGAGCACCTAATGAGACAGTTTATTATTTAGATGGAATTGAAATCCCAAATATTAATCACTTTAGTACTCAAGGAAGTGCAGGAGGTCCAGTGGGTATGGTTAATGTTTCTTTTATTAGGGAAGTAACTTTGTCCAGTTCAGCATTTGGTGCAGAATATGATAATCCACTATCTGGAGTTTTAGCTTTTGAACAGCGTGATGGAGATCCTAGTGGTTTTGGAGGGAATTTTCGTTTTGGTGCAAGTGAGGCAGGTTTAACACTAGAAGGGCCTTTATTTAGGAAAAACAAATCTGAACCTGCAAAAACAACTTTTTTATTATCTGTAAGAAGAAGTTATCTTCAGTTTTTATTTGAACTGATTGGACTGCCCATACGCCCTGATTATTGGGATTATCAATGGAAAATTAAGCACGAAATTGATAAATTCAACTCCTTAACCTTTATTGGAATTGGTTCAGTTGATAATTTCTCTGTAAAAGCTCCAGACGAATTTGATGCTGAGCAGCAAGCAACATTGGAGCAAGTTCCTATAATTAATCAAAGGAGCACTACCGTTGGATTATCTTGGAAAAGAAATTATAAAAATGGTAAAGGCTTCATGACAACGGCTTTAAGTTCTAATCGTTTGGAAAATTTATTTACTCGTTTTAATGACAATATAACTAAAACAGGAACTATTTTTCAAAATGATTCTTATGAGTGGGAATCAAAATTACGTTTTCAAGCAACCCAGTATTTAGATCGATGGAAGTGGTCTACAGGATTTAATATTCAAAAATCTAGTTATAAAAACAATACCAAATTTCTATTTTATGATATTGCCTATCAGACCAACTTAAACTTTATTAAATATGGTTTTTTTATTAAAGGTTCAAGAAAATTTTTTAACGATCGATTAAATATTGCTCTAGGTTTAAGGACTGATGAAGATAGTTTTTCTTTAGGATCTAATTTAATTGATAATATTTCTCCTAGATTTTCTTTATCATATGCGATATCGGAAGATCAAAAGTGGAAATTTAATGCCTCTTTAGGGAGATATTTTAAAATTCCTACTTACACGATGTTAGGCTTTCAAGAGGAAAATATATTCGTCAATAAAAAGGCCTCATATACACAAAGTGATCATTATGTTGCTGGGATTGAGTACAACTTAACTGCAGCATCTAGAATTACTCTAGAAGGATTCTTAAAGCAATATTCAAACTATCCAATTTCATTAATTGATGGAGTTTCTCTGGCTAATAAGGGAGGTGGTTTTGAAGTTCTAGGCAACGAAGCTATTATCTCTCAAGGAGAAGGATCAAGTCGTGGAGCTGAATTTTTATTTCAACAAAAACTTTCAAATAATTTTTATGGAGTATTTGCATATACATACTTCTTTAGTGAATTTTCTGGAATAGATGGAATATCTCGACCTTCGGTTTGGGATAGTCGTCACTTAATTTCTTTTTCAGGAGGTTATAAACTCAATCGAAATTGGGAAATCAGTGCTCGATGGCGATATGCAGGTAAAAATCCATATGTACCTACTGATATAGAATTGAGTACACTTTCTTATCCAGAAATCATCTTGGATTATAATCGGCTAGGTGATGTAAAATTAGCAGCATTTAACCAGGCGGATATAAGAATTGATAAAAAGTGGAATTTTAATAATTTATCTTTTAATTTTTATTTTGAAGTACAAAACTTTTTGGCACAACCCAACCCTACTCCTGAAGAGTACGGTTTAAATCGATTGGATGATGGTTCAATTGCCTTACCAAGGACCTTAGTTCCGGTCTCAACAGATGACGGGAATAGTACACCATTACCATCTTTTGGATTTGTTTTATTTTTCTAAGAGAACAATCTTATATATCTAAAAGCCCCTCTGGAAGTTCAACACTTATAATTTTTAAGTCTCGATTCACTTCCAATATGAAATCGTCATGTATAGGTATAAGGGATATATTTCCATCATTTTTTTCAAGCTCAAAGAGTGCCTGAAGTCCCTGGTCTTTAATACGTTTTATTCTTCCAATACAATCTTCTCCCTCCATTAATGAAAAACCAACTACTTCGTGATAGTAAAATTTTTTACCCTCTAATTTGGGAAGAAAGCTTAGAGGTAAGTATAAATCTTTTTTGAGTAACTTATCGGCATCAAATTCATTGCTCACTTGATCAAATTTAATTCTTAAAAGAGCAGATTTGTGCAGTTTACATTTTTCAATAAAAAGGGGGACAAAACCTGAATTTAGTTCAACAAATATCGATTCCAAATGGATATATTCCTCTGGATTATCACTATCTGTTTTTATTAGTAACTCCCCTCTAAAACTGTATTTTCCAACGATGGTTCCAACATAAAAGCAGTTTTCTTTAATCATCGTCAAGACATGAAATCTTACTTTTTTACCTCATCTTGAGAGTCAGGAGCTTCCTCAGCAGCAGGAGCTTCCTCAGCAGCAGGGGTTTCTTCAGCAGCAGGGGTTTCTTCAGCAGCAGGGGTTTCTTCAGCAGCAGGAGCTTCCTCAGCAGCAGGAGTTTCTTCGGCAGCATGAGCTTCCTCAGCAGCTTTTTTTGCAACAGCCTCAGCCTCTGCTTCTGCCTCTGCAGCAGCGGCGTCAGCTAATCTCTTATCACTAGCAGCTTTTTCGTTTTCTAAACGTTTAGCTTTAGCATCTGCTTGATCCTTTGATAGACCTTCTTCCTTAACTTGTATTTTTGCAGTTTTCTCTTTTAACCAAATTTCAAATTTTTTTTCAGCATCTTCTTGTGTAAAGGCACCTTTTCTTACACCTCCGTTTAAATGATGCTTATACATAATACCTCTGTAAGATAATAAAGTACGAGCAGTATCGGTAGGTTGCGCTCCCTTCTCTAACCAGTTAAGGGCTCTATCATTATCTATATTTACAGCTGCTGGATTTGTGTTTGGGTTGTAAGTCCCTATCTTTTCAAGATAACGTCCATCTCTTTTGGACCTTGAGTCTGCGGCTACTAACCAATAAAAAGGTTTCCCTTTTTTTCCGTGTCTTTGAAGTCTAAGTTTTACTGGCATATCATATTAATTTATGAGAATTCTCGATTCTCTGATTATTAATTCTTGGGGTGCAAATATAATAGATTTTATATTTTAAAAATGAACAACGTCATTTTATTTTAATTTTTTAGATTTCATTTTACTTCTTAATGCAATGAAAGTCATATTTCAGCTTGGTTGATGGATTTTAAAAAACTTTGTTGTGGCAATAAAAAAGTGTATTTTTGCGCACTAAATTTTAACATATAATGGACATCAGCAAAACTGATATTGATCAATTAAATTCAGTCATAAATATGACGATTGACCGAAAAGATTACGAAAAGAAAGTAGGTTCGGTTTTAAGCGATTACAGAAAAAATGCAAATATACCTGGCTTTAGAAAGGGCCATGTTCCTATGGGTATGATCAAAAAGCAATATGAAAAGGCAGTTATTGCAGATGAGGTTAATAAATTACTTAGAGAAAATTTAGATAAATATATTAAAGATGAAAAACTTGAGTTACTCGGAAATCCAATTCCTAAGGCTTCAAAAGAAGATCTTGACTGGGAAGCTTCCCAGCTAAATTTCGAGTTTGAACTTGGGTTGGCTCCAAAGTTTGATATAAAGCTTAATGTTCTTAAAAAAGTAGTTTGTTATGAAATTGAACCTGAAAAAAAAATGATTCAGGAACAACTAATTCATTTACAAAAGCAATACGGAAAATTGGTATCCCAAAAAAAAATTGAAAAAGGATATGAGATAACAGCTCAATTCAGAAATCAAGAAGTAGAACTAGAAACAATGGTTAACTTCTCAATTGAAGATGTAAAATCTAAAAAACTTATTTTGGCTTTAAAAGAGGCTAAAACTGGAGTAATACTAAGCTTTCCTGCAAAACGCTTATTTAAAGATAATGTTACTGCAAAAAGACTTCTTTCTGTAGACGACAAAAAACTTGAAGATATTTTTAAAGTTGATGTTACAATCGAATTAAAAGAAATCAATGAGCGAATTCTAGCAGATTTAAATCAAGAGCTTTTTGATAAGTTATATGAGCCTGGGACTGTTTCATCTGTAAAAGATTTAGAAGAAAAAATTAAGGTAGGATTACAAAATCAATTTGAGCCACAAGCGAATCAAAAACTTATGAATGATATTTCTGAAGCAATTGTTGAAAAAACAAAATTTAAACTTCCAGTAGATTTTTTAAAAAAGTGGATTCAGACTTCAGCTAAAGAGCCTATGACAAAGGAAGAAGCAATAAATGAGTTTAACAAATCAGAAAAGGGTATTAGATACCAGCTAATTGAAGGTAAAATAATAAGTGAAAATGAGCTAAACATTACTTTTGAAGAACTAAAAGATTTTACAGCAATTATGGTACAAAAGCAAATGTTACAATATGGCCAAACTCCAGAAAAAGAAAAACTAGATGAAATTGTATCGAATATAATGTCTAATCAGGAAGAGACTCGACGAATATCTGAACAATTAATGGGAGATAAAATGCTTAATTTTTATAAAGACAAAGCCCCATTAAAGACCAAAAAAATTGGTTTTGATGCCTTTATAAAGCAGGCTTACGCTAAAGCTTAATAAATTCATTAATTTTAAAGAAAATAACATTACATGAACTACGGAAAAGAATTTAAAAAATACGCAACAAAACATCACGGAATTAGTGCGATGTACTACGATAAAATAGTAAGTAGTATGACACCTTATATTATCGAAGAACGTCAGTTAAATGTCGCACAAATGGATGTTTTTTCTCGTTTGATGATGGACCGAATTATGTTTTTAGGAACTGCTATTGATGATCAAGTAGCGAATATAATTCAGGCACAATTATTATTTTTACAGAGTACCGATTCCAACCGAGATATTCAAATGTATATTAATTCCCCAGGCGGAGGTGTATATGCAGGTCTTGGAATTTATGATACTATGCAATTTATAACACCAAATGTAGCTACAATTTGTACTGGTATCGCTGCTTCAATGGGAGCAGTTTTACTGTGTGCGGGACATGAAGGAAAGAGATCTGCACTACCTCACGCACGTGTTATGATCCATCAACCTTTAGGTGGAGCTCAAGGTCAGGCTTCTGATATTGAAATTACTGCAAGAGAAATACTCAAATTAAAAGACGAATTGTATCAAATTATTTCTAAGCATTCTGGTCAAACGATGAAGAAAGTAACTGAAAATAGTGATCGTGATTATTGGATGAAAGCTGAGGAGGCAAAAGCCTATGGTATGGTTGATGAAGTTCTTCAAAACGCTCCCAAATAAAACTATTTACTATGAGTAAACCTGATTTAAATTGTTCTTTTTGTGGAAGACCTAAACCGGAAACTCAGTTACTTATTGCAGGGCTTGATGCTCATATATGCGACCGTTGCATAATTCAAGCTCATGGGATTGTTTTAGAAGAGGCTTCTGACCAAGAGAAAAGTACAGTTTCTATAGAATTGAAACCTCCCAAGGCTATTAAATCCTTCTTGGATGACTATGTGATCGGTCAAGAATCATCAAAGCGTGTCCTATCAGTAGCAGTTTACAATCATTATAAGCGTTTGGTTCAAAAAAATACCAATGAAGATGATGTTGAAATTCAAAAAAGTAATGTTTTATTAGTTGGCCCAACAGGAACAGGAAAAACTCTTTTGGCTCAAACTATTTCACGTTTATTAAAAGTTCCTTTGGCTATTGTAGATGCAACAGTTTTAACCGAAGCAGGGTATGTAGGTGAAGATGTAGAAAGTATATTATCTCGTTTATTACAAGCTGCAGACTATGATGTAGATAAAGCTGAAAGAGGAATAGTTTTTATCGATGAAATCGATAAAATTGCTCGGAAAAGTGATAATCCCTCTATAACTAGAGATGTTTCTGGTGAAGGAGTTCAACAAGCTTTATTGAAATTATTGGAAGGAACTGTTGTAAATGTTCCACCGAAGGGCGGAAGAAAACATCCTGATCAAAAATTCATAGAAGTTGATACTTCCAATATCTTATTTATAGCTGGAGGGGCATTCGATGGAATTGAGGCGCACATAAATAAACGTTTAAATTTACAAGCCATTGGATACAAAACAGCTCTAGAACAACGTGATATTGATAAAGAAAACATGTTGCAATATATAACCCCTAGAGATGTTAGAGCCTTTGGATTAATTCCAGAAATTATAGGTAGATTACCTGTTTTAACTTATATGAGTCCACTAGACGAATCTACTTTACGTGTTATTTTGACAACTCCGAAAAATGCCCTGATTAAGCAATATGTTCAATTGTTTGCAATGGACGATATTCAATTACAATTTACTCCTGGAGCTCTTGACTATATTGTGGAAAAAGCACTTCAATATAAGTTAGGTGCAAGAGGCTTGAGATCTCTTTGTGAGGCTGTTTTAAATGATGCCATGTTCGAGTTACCTAATACTGAAGTAAAAAAACTTAGAGTTACCAAACAATATGCCGATCAAAAGCTTTCTAAAATTGAGCTGCCAAAGTTAAAAGTCGTTTCTTAATCAATTTCTTCTAATAATTCTTCTAAAATTTCTCTAGAATTAGAAAGTCTAGGGACTTTATGTTGTCCTCCCAGTTTACCTTTTTTAGATAGCCATTCATAAAACAGGCCTTTTTTTGCTTTATGAACTTTCAATGAATGAAGAGTCATATTCTTATATCTCTTTGCTTCGTAATCAGAATTTTCTTCCTGTAAGGCCTCGTCCAAAAGAGAACTAAAGTGGTTTAAGTTTTCAGGTTCTTTTTCAAATTCTATAATCCATTCATGAGCACCTTGAGAATCTTTTTCCATAAAAATAGGCCCTGCTGTGTAATTTGAAATTATACTTTTTGTTTTAGCACTAACTCTTTCAAGTGCTTTTTCGGCATTATCAATTATAAGCTCTTCTCCAAAGACATTTATGAAATGTTTTGTACGACCCGTAACTTGAATACGATAAGGAGATAAACTAGTAAATTGAATTGTATCCCCAATTTTATAACGCCATAAACCACCATTGGTGGTAATAACTATTGAGTAATTAGTGTTTAAAGCCACTTCAGAAAGTGGGATAATATCAGAATCATCCTCTTTATCTCCTTTAATTGGGATAAATTCATAAAAAATTCCATAATCCAACATCAATAATAATTCGTCAGAATGATTACGATCTTGAATTCCAAAAAAACCTTCTGAGGCATTATAGATCTCGTAATAACGAAAGTCTTTTTGTGTAAATAATCCTTTGTATAATTCACGATAAGGCTTAAAACTTACACCCCCATGGAAGTATACTTCAGCGTCAGGCCATACTTGAGAAATAGTTTTTTTCTTAGTTTCTTTCAAAACATTTTGCAACAAAACCAACATCCAAGAAGGGACACCAGCCAGACTAGTCACTTTTTCAGATATCGACTCTGCTACAATAGCTTTCATTTTAGTTTCCCATTCAGGCATTAGGGAGGTTTTATTGCTTGGAGTACTACTAAACTCAGCCCAAAAAGGAAGATTTTGTATTATAATAGAAGACAGGTCTCCGAAGTAACTATCGTTTTTATTGTATAATTCATTACTCCCACCTAGCCTTAATGATTTCCCCGTAAGAAGTTGAGAATCTTCATTGTTATTATAGTATAAAGACAACATGTCTTTACCTGCTTTATAATGACAATCTTCCAAAGCTTCCGAACTTAATGGTATAAACTTACTTTTTGAATTTGTAGTTCCACTGGATTTGGCAAACCATTTTATATTGCTTGGCCAAAAAATATTTTGCTCGCCTTTTCTGCATCGTTCAATATTTAATTCTATATCATCATAATTACATAATGGAACCCTACTTTTAAAAATATTATAACTCTTAATTGTTTTAAATTCATAAAGCTTTCCAGTTTCAGTTTTTGAGGCTTTTTTAATTAATTCGTGTAAAAGTTCATTTTGAACTTCGTTAGGGTATTTCATAAAAAGCTCCATTTGGTGTATTCTCTTTTTTAGAATCCACGAAGCTATTGAGTTAAATAAGGGTATGGGCATAAAATAATTATTATCTTACTTAAGTAAATAAAATTAATTCTTTTCTGGTTTATGTTTGAAGGAATCTTAAAAAAAATGATATCAGAATTCAATAGCCCAATCAATTATTTTCTTGATATGGGAGGAGATTTTATACATATAAACCAATGTATTGGGAAAATATTGAGTATTGATAATATAGGTTCTCAATGTTTAAATTGTTATAATGATCTTCCAATTTTTAGACAAGGCTTCTGTAAATCTTGTTTTTTTGAGAGTCCTGCTGTTGGTGATTGGATTATGCGTCCAGAACTTAGTAAGGCTCATTTAAATCAACAAGATAGAGACTTGGAATACGAAAAGAAAATTCAACTCCAGCCTCATATTGTTTATCTTGCTCTAAGTAGTCATCTAAAAGTAGGTGTAACAAGAAAAAGTCAATTACCAACTCGTTGGATTGACCAAGGCGCTCATGAGGCTATGATTATTTTGGAAGTACCTAATCGTTATCTAGCTGGTATTGCAGAAGTTGCTTTGAAAGAAATTTTTTCTGATAAAACTAATTGGAGAAAAATGTTACAAAATGAATCAGAGCCAGTTGATTGGGAGGATTCATTTAATAAAGCTATAGGCTGTCTGTCTAATGAGTTCAAACCCTATATTAATCCAAAAAAGAAGGATTTTGAGAAATTTGAGTTTCCAGTTAACAATTACCCACAAAAAGTTAACAGTTTAAATTTATCGAAAACATCTTTTTATAAAGGAAGGTTAACAGGTGTGAGAGGTCAATATCTTCTATTTGAGGACCAAACAGTATTTAATGTTCGTTCTAATGAAGGCCAAAAGGTTAAATTGAATATTATTGCTTAAAATGCTTTTCAGAATCAGAAAGTAGACTTTGCAATTCGATCATTTCTTTTTTAGTTAAATCTCGATAACGCCCTACTTTTGTATTTAGTTCAATATTCATTATACGAATACGTTTCAATTTTACAACTCTGTATTCTAAGTACTCACACATTCTTCTAATTTGACGATTCAAACCTTGGGTCAAAATGATACGGAACTCTTTCTTATGAATTTGCTCTGCAAAACATTTTTTAGTAATCTGATCTAAAATAGGTAATCCATTTCTGATTTTTTGAATAAAATCAATAGTGATAGGCTTGTTTACAGTTACTATATATTCTTTTTCGTGGTTATTTCGGGCACGGAGAATTTTATTAACTATATCTCCATCATTAGTCAATAAAATCAAACCTTCACTCATTTTGTCTAAACGGCCGATCGGAAAAATCCGACTAGGATAATTAATATAATCGATAATATTATCCTTTTCCACTCTAGTATCTGTTGTACAGACAATACCTGTAGGTTTATTAAAAGCAATATATATATTACTTTCTTGATTATCCTCAATAAGGACTCCATCAACTTCTATTCGGTCACTTGGGCTTACTTTTTGACCCATTAATACAGTTTTACCATTTACTTGGATCCTCCCCTCATCAATAAGCTTATCTGCAGCTCTTCTAGAACAATGGCCTATTTCACTTAGATATTTATTAAGACGAGTCTCTTTTATTTTATTATCCATTGATTAGATTTCAACTTCGTCTGTAGGCTTTAAGTCAAAAGTCTTTCTAAAAATCCCAACAAAAAGATAAAGAAGTGGTGTGTCTAGAGCTGCAACTATTATTTTAAATAGAAATCCAGAAATTACAAGACCCCAAAAAAGTTTCCATTCTAGAACACCAAAAATACTTAATAATCCTACAACTAATACTGTATCAATAAGTTGAGAACTAAAAGTCGAAAAATTATTTCTTAACCACAGCATTTTACCCTGGGTGAGATTTTTCCAAAAATGATAAATTCGAATATCTACAAATTGTGCAAGCAAATAGGCAATCATTGAGGCTAATGCTGCAATTGGAGAAAGTGCGAATACTTGGTTAAAGGTTTCATCATCAATTGGTGAATTTTTAATTGCCGGTACTTCATTTGCTATCAAGAGAATTCCCATAGAAAAAAATGAGGCAAAAATGCCTGTAACAACTACTTGATTAGCCCTCTTTTTTCCATAGATTTCTGAAATTAAATCAGTTATTAAAAATGTTATTGGATAAGGAAGAATTCCAACTGATAGCTCAAAAAGTGAATTTCCAAGCACCTTTAAATTAAGAGGATACCAATAAAAAAACTTCTGAAAAATCAAGTTTGACACAACTAAAGAGGTAATAAATAAACCAGCAAGGAGCAGATATATATTTTTAGCAAGTTCCCTTTTCTGAGATGTCATTAATGGATTCTTAGTTCAAATGGAAGTAAGGTTTGGATATATGGTGAAGGACCTCTAGATTGATTACTTTCTAAAATCAACATCATTTGCTCTGGCATTAGGTTTTTTAGAGGATTTATCACCTCTAGCGAAGGAGTAATTCCCTTTAGCATATTTTCTAAGTTATCTTCAAACTTTGGGTATTCTATGACATTATAATCTTCAATATCTAGATCATTTGCAGCTAATGTGATTGCATCTTGTAAATCTCCTAAATCATCTATAAGACCTAATTTTAGAGCCTGTTTTCCACTCCACACTCTTCCTTGAGCAAGATTTTCAACTGCTTCTGGACTTAATTCTCTCCCTTGTATCACTCTTTCTTTGAAAATATCATAAATATTCTCAATTCCACTAATCATTTGTTGTTCGTAAGATTTGTTAAGGGTTTGAAAGGGACTGTAACCTAAAGCATTGGGATGGGTTTCTACTGATTGCGCCTGAATCCCAATATCATCAAGAAATCCTTTTACATTTGGTAAAGTAGCAAATACTCCAATTGAACCAGTTATACTTAAGGGATCAGCAAAAATATGATCAGCACCAGCAGCTATGTAATAGCCTCCAGATGCAGCAACATTTCCCATAGAAACAATAACTGGTTTAGATTTTTTTAGTTTTTCAATTGTCCTCCAAATCAATTCTGATGTCAAAGCACTTCCTCCAGGGGAATCAACTCTTAACACTACTGCTTTTATCCAATCATCTTTTGATAATTCTTCCAGTGTTTCAACAAAAATACCTTGAGCTATGATTGATTCAGAGCCCTCTCCATATAATATGGGCCCCTTGGCAAAGACAACAGCAATCCTATCTTTAATTGATGCATCATAAGATTCCTTTGTGCTATTAACACTGTTTATGCTTACTTTTTTTAATTTTTCATCAATGTCTAAGCCCAAGCGTGTTTTAATTTTTTCATCAAAAACATCTTCATAAGCCAAACCGTCTATAAGTTTTGATGAGACAGCATCTTCTGAAATGGCAATTTTATTACTTGAAACAATTCCATCTAAAGTTTCAGGTAATAAATCTCTAGAAATTGATATTTCTTCTCTTAAAGTTGACCAAATATCATTAAGTAAAGTATGGATTTGAAATTTATTTTCAGCACTCATTTCATTTTCCAAGAAGGGTTCTACAGCACTTTTATATTTTCCATGACGAACAACTTCCATTTTAAATCCATATTTATCCTGAAAGTCTTTATAATAGAGTACCTCTGAAGCAAGTCCCTTAAATTCAAGAGCACCTACTGGATTTAAGAAAATTGAGTCAGCAACTGAAGCTAGGAAATATCCTTTTTGGGTAAATACATCTCCATAGGCATAAATGAATTTATCTTTCGATTTAAAATCTTTCAAAGCCTTTCTTATACTGTGAGTTTGTGCCCATCCAGAAGAAATAAAATCTGAACGAAGACGTATTCCTTGGATTTTAGGATTTTCTGCTGCTATTTTTATAGCAGAAAGAATATTTGGTAAACCTAAAACTTCTTCTTCAAGTCCTAAAATACTTTGAATTTCGTCAAAAACAGGTGGTCTTTCCACTATAGGAAGGTTTAAATCTAAATTTAAAATACTATTGTCACTTAAAGTTCTAACTCCTGTTGAAGCATTGAAAATACTTGCTGTAGCAGATATAATCAAAAGAAGAATAACAAATAAGAGTCCAAAAGCGGTAAGGGTTCCTAAAACGGAGGCAAAAAAACTTCGTGTAAAATTCATTTAATAAGTATTGATGATACAAATATAGGGTTTTGTAGCTTTGTAATTATTTTGAATTCAGTTTTGGAAGAGCAAATTATCATTTCGTTGGGAAGTAATCTTGGAGACAGATTGAATGCACTTTACAAGGCTCTAGCTCTTCTCGAAGCTTACCCTATTTCAATAAAATTGTTGTCAAAAGTATACGAAACACCTGCATGGGGTTTTAAAGGTGAACCTTTTTATAATGCGTGTGTAAGTATTAAAACTAAACTAAAACCAAAAGATCTTTTAGAAGTACTTTTAAAAGTAGAAAAAACAATGGGGAGGTTACCTTCCAAAGGAAAAGGATATAGTTCAAGAACCATAGATTTAGATCTGCTCTTCTATAAGAGTAAAAACATATTTTCAGCTAAATTAAAAGTTCCTCATCCCAAATTACATAAACGTAATTTCGTTTTGGCACCTCTTTGTGAAATAGCTCCAAAATTTATTCATCCGATTTTATTTCAAACAATTGAAGAGTTATTTCAAAATAGTTCAGACCGGATCATTGCAACACCTTTGACATATGATTTGGGGCTACCCCCAATCTTCAAAAGTTTTCCATATATAGTGATAGAAGGGAATATTGGTGTGGGAAAAACAACATTAGCAAAGTTGTTAGCTGTAAATTACAATTCAAAACTTTTGTCGGAATCCTTTACAAAAAACCCATTTTTAGAAGCTTTTTATAAAGACCCTAAGACCCATTCTTTAGCAGTAGAAAATTTTTTTTTAAAAGATCGCTTTAAAAATGATATTATCTTTTGGAAAGAAAAAAATAATACTGTAGTTGCAGATTTTTCTTTGTATAAATCCATAGTATTTGCTCGAGAGAATCTAAATACTTTAGAATATAAAATTTATAAAGAAAGTTTTGATGCTATGGTCAAATCAATCAAAACACCTAGTCTTTTGATATTTCTTAAATCCAAGGTTTCTAGATTAAAAGCTAATATAAAAAAAAGAGGTCGCAATTTTGAAAAAGACCTCAAGCAAGAATATCTCAATGGTATTCAAAAAGGTTATGAAGAATTATTAAAACAAGAATTACACTTTCCAGTTAAGGAGCTTGATATAAACGAATTAGATTTCCAACGTGATAAGAATGCTTTTCAAAGTATTCTTAGATCAGTTTTTAGGGCTTCGTTTTTATAAAAAAATCCCATATAACCAAACCTGTTGCAACACTTATGTTTAAGGAATGCTTGGTTCCGAACTGAGGAATTTCAAGAGCTTTATTACAAATATCAATTACCTCTTGACTTACTCCCCGAACTTCATTACCTAAAACAAAGGCATAAGATTTATTTGGCTCAGGCTGAAATAGATCTAAAGACGTGGAATCTTCTGTTTGCTCAATTGGCCAAACTGACACTCCCTCTGTCTGAAGTTTTTGAACAATATCTGCTGTAGAGTTTACATGTTCCCAAAGTACATTTTCAGTTGCACCCAATGCAGTTTTGTGAATATCTTTATGAGGGGGAGAGGCTGTAATCCCACAGAGGTAAATTCTTTCAATTAAAAAAGCATCTGCAGTACGAAAAACAGATCCAATATTATTCAAGCTTCTAACATTATCCAGTATGATTATTAAGGGCATTTTTTTAGAGACCCTAAAATCTTTTACGGATTTACGGTTTAATTCCTCATTTTTAAGTTTTCTCATAAATTGTTAAAAAAACAAAAATACACACTCTAAAGTTTATCAAGTGATTTGCATCTTTGTTTTTGGGGAAACTTTCAAATTTTAAATACATTCGTATAAATCAATTTTTGTGCCGAAAGAAGTAAAAGAAACACCGCTTATGAAGCAATATAATCGCATCAAGGCGAAATATCCTGATGCCTTATTGCTTTTCCGTGTAGGAGACTTTTATGAAACTTTTGGAGTAGATGCAGTCAAAGCCTCAGGAATACTTGGAATAATTTTAACTAAGCGCGGAGCAGGGAGTTTAAGTGAAACAGAACTTGCTGGTTTTCCACACCATTCTATAAATACTTATTTACCAAAATTAGTCAAGGCAGGTTGTCGTGTTGCAATATGTGATCAGTTGGAAGATCCCAAAATGACTAAAACAATTGTAAAAAGAGGGGTTACCGAATTAATTACTCCTGGTGTCTCTTTGCATGATGATGTTTTAGACCAAAAGAAAAATAATTATTTAGCAGCTATTTTTTACAATAAGTGTTGGGGAGTATCTTTTTTAGACATTTCAACAGGTGATTTTTTAGTAGCTGAGGGTGATCCAGAAGAAATAGAGCAATTACTTCAAACTTATAGTCCTAGTGAAGTTTTAGTTCCAAAACCCAAAAAACAAGTTTTTAAAAACCAGTTTGGATCGCATTATCAATATTTCTTTATGGAAGATTGGGCATTTGAAATAAGTACTGCCAAACAAAAATTAATTTCTCATTTTCAAACTAATTCATTGGAAGGGTTTGGGATTCAAAATCATACAGCCGGGATAAGTGCTGCTGGTGCGGTGATGCATTACCTCTCTGAAACCCAACACGATAAACTACAACATATAACTCGAATTAATCCAATAAGTCAAGGTAGTTATGTTTGGTTAGATCATTTTACGCAAAGAAATTTAGAACTTTTTCGTCCTAATCACCCTGAGGGTGTGCCCTTAATAAATATCGTTGATCAGTCAAAAACTGCAATGGGAGCACGTCTTTTGAGGAGATGGCTGGCTTTTCCATTGAAAGATCTAAAGTTAATTGAGGAAAGGCAAAAATGTGTAAAAGAATTTTTAGAAAAGGATACACTTTTAGAAGAAACATTGGCGTCTCTAAAAAAAATTATTGATCTTGAAAGAGTAATGGCCAAAATAGCTACAGAGAAAATATCTCCAAGAGCATTAAACCAATTGGCAGATTCACTTGGAGTTGTAGAAAATTTCAAGTCATATATTAACCAACTAAAAGCTCCAGGTTTAAAGAAGAAACTCCAAGGTCTTTCTTCCTGTGAAAGCATTTTGACTATACTTCAAAATACTTTACATAAAGATGCTCCTGTATTAGTTTCCAAAGGAAAAGTTATAGCAGAAGGCTTCTCAGAAGAGTTAGATAAGTTAAGAAACTTAAGAAATACATCTCAATCTCACTTAGATGAAATGTTAGAGCGTGAAACCGAGCGAACTCAAATACCTTCCCTTAAAATTTCATTTAATAATGTATTTGGATATTACATCGAAGTTAGAAATACACATAAAGACAAAGTGCCTGAGGAGTGGGTTCGAAAACAGACATTGGTTAATGCTGAACGATATATTACAGAAGAATTAAAAATATTTGAATCTGAAATTTTACAAGCAGCAGATCTTATTCTAGTCCTTGAGCAGCAGCTTTTTAAAGAGTTAATTCAAAGCTTGCAAAATAGCTTGGAAATATTAAAACAAAATGCTTCTGTTGTAGCTCAGTGGGATGTGCTTAGCAATTTTGCTACAATGGCGAAAAAGAATAACTATTCTTGTCCTAAAATGACGACAGATACCTTTCTAGATATTCAGGGTGCTAGACATCCAGTAATAGAAAAACAATTACCATTAGGTACTCCATATATTGCTAATGATCTCTATTTAGATCGAGAAAAACAACAAATCATTATGATAACCGGACCAAATATGTCTGGTAAATCAGCTTTATTACGTCAAACGGCTTTGATTTCACTTTTAGCACAAATGGGAAGCTTTGTGCCAGCAACTAAAGCTACTTTAGGAATTGTAGATAAGATATTCACTCGCGTAGGAGCAAGTGATAATATTTCTATGGGTGCTTCTACTTTTATGGTTGAGATGAACGAAACAGCTTCTATTCTCAATAATATTTCAGAGAAAAGTTTAGTACTTCTAGATGAAATTGGTAGAGGGACTAGTACTTATGATGGAATCTCAATTGCTTGGGCTATTGCTGAATATTTGCATGAGCATCCATTTCGACCACGAGTTTTATTTGCAACTCACTATCACGAGTTGAATGAGATGACTAAAGGCTACCAACGAATTAAAAATTTTAATGTCTCGATTAAAGAGACAAAAGATGATGTTTTGTTTTTACGAAAGTTAGTCCCAGGTGGAAGCGCCCACAGTTTTGGAATACATGTTGCAAAAATGGCTGGAATGCCTCAACATGTATTGGCAACAGCGCAATCAAAACTTAAGACTTTGGAGAGTTCACATAATTTGAAAAAAAAGACATTTAAAAAGGATATTGATTCCGAGTTGCAATTAAGTTTTTTCAACCTAGATGATCCATTGCTAGAAGCAATAAGAGAGGAGATTACAGCTTTAGATATCGATACTTTAACACCAGTTGAGGCTCTTATGCAATTAAATCAAATTAAGCGGAGACTTTCCCAAAAAAAATAAGGTCATAATTCTGTTTTTATTACTTAATTAAAACCTTAGAATATTTTATTTTTTGATTTAAAAGATCGAGTCATATTTAGATTTTATTTTACATTTGCATTCCAAATGCGAAAGTAGCTCAGGGGTAGAGCATCACCTTGCCAAGGTGAGGGTCGCGGGTTCAAATCCCGTCTTTCGCTCAAACCATTGCTCGGATGGTGGAATTGGTAGACACGTTGGACTTAAAATCCAATGACCATTGCGGTCGTGCGGGTTCAAGTCCCGCTCCGAGTACAAAAGGGAAACATCGAAAGATCGTTTCCCTTTTTTTTTATTTTTATAACTAATTGATTAATAAGTTTTTATTACCTTGAAATATCTAAAAACAAACACAATGAAAAGATTATTATTATTTATTTTTGTCTTAAGCCTAGTTGCCTGCAACAACTTCTCAACTGAAACACCACCGCAACCCCCTGTTGATTTAAAAGCTAATGGAGAGCCAGATGGGCCTCACACATCAGCTGATTGGAAAATATGGGCTTATAGTACTGGAGCTCCTTCTTTCATAGCTTCAAATTGTACCGTAATTGATGTTGATGGAACTGTACTTAGAGAAGGAACTAATGGATGGACAGCTATGGCTGGTAATCCAAGAGGTATGTCAGATCCAGAAAATGGATGGAAAGACGCTCATGAAGCAATGCCAATGGTTGCAGATGCTCAAGGAATGAAATGGGCCATGGCCTATATGGGTGGGACAAAACCTGAACTAGATCACGATGGATGGATGTATATGCTTCATGGTGACATGGGAGAAGATAACTCCGTAGGAATGAGATTGAGTGTTGATAGTGATGGAAAAATTGATATTAAAGAAAAAGAGACAGCAGCTGAAGGTCAATGGATAGTATCTGGACCACATTTAATGTTGATGCCTAAAGATCCTTCCTCTCTTGAGGGTTTAACTACTGATTTTAATTCTGGAGGTCCATACATTATGTTTAAGGGAACTGGATATGATCATGTCATGATTCCTGTTGAGGGATATTATGATTACCAACCACAGCAATAACTTAATATAAAAATAACCTCCTTGCTAAAAAAGGAGGTTATTTTTTTATAAATCTAAAACTTTAAAAATCACACTTTGGAATAACGGATCCGTGTGGATCTAGCTGAGCGTCTCCCAAAATTTCCTGCATACGAATAAAAAACTTTGTATTTTTTATATGCTCAATTTCTTCAGCAATTTCATGTACTTCATCTAAACTAAATTGCATCTCTTCTACCAAATAGAGCTCAATTAATCTGTGTTTTGCAATAATTTCTACAGCAGCTTTTTTCCCATTTTTTGTCAAAACAATTGGCTTGTAGGGTTTGCTATCTATTAAATCCATAACAACCAATTTCTTGATCATGTTTGATACCGTAGACTTGCTAACATTAAAATGTTTTGAAATAGATGTAACACTAACTTTCTGAGACTTTTCTGCCATCTTATAAACTGCCTTTAGATAATTTTCCTTTTCTATAGTCTTTTGCATAAAAAATGTTTTGCAGTATAAAACTAATTAATATTTTTGTAAACTAAAATTGAATATGACATTTCGTTCGGTTATCCTAATTTTTCTATTCCAAATGGCTTCTGCACAAGAAGTTTCTGTTATAGGAAAAGTTATTTATATTGAGCAACCCCTAGAAGGTGTAACTGTTCTATTAAAGGGTTTAAACCTTGGGACGATAACCGATTCTAAGGGACAATTCAAGTTAGATTTTACCAAGTTAAAAAATCAAAAATTGATATTTTCATATATAGGCTATAAACCTATTGTAAAGAAAATAAATTATGACCATTTAAATCTAGGAACGATAACATTAGAAGCTGATGAAAGCCTCGATGAGGTAGTTGTATCAGGGACTTTAAAACCAGTATCAAAGCTTGATAGTTCTGTGCCAGTTGAGGTTTATGCTAAAACTTTTTTTAAAGCTAATCCAACAGCTTCAATTTTTGAAGCTCTCGAAAACATTAATGGTATTCGCCCTCAGTTGAATTGTAGTGTATGTAACACAGGAGATATTCATATTAATGGTCAAGAGGGCAGTTATACAATGATTCTTATTGATGGCTTACCAATAGTAAGTGGATTATCAACTGTATATGGATTGTCTGGTATTCCACAATCATTAATTGAACGCGTTGAAGTCATTAAAGGCCCCGCATCAACATTATATGGGTCAGAGGCCATTGGGGGAGTAATTAATTTAATTACGCGATTACCTGAAAACACATCGAAACTAGCAGTAGATTCTTTTCTTTCAGGCTGGGGTGAAGTAAATACAGATGTTGGATACAAGTATCGTTTATCTAATAAAAATTTCGGTTTGTTGGGGATCAATTATTTTAATTATTCAAACCCAATAGATAATAACCAAGATGATTTTACGGATTTAACATTACAAGACCGCATTTCTATTTTTAACAAGCTAACTTTTGGAACACAATTTTCAGTTGCAACCAGATTTGTATATGAAGATAGGTGGGGTGGACAAATGAATTGGTCACCTAAATATCGTGGTGGAGATATTTTATATGGAGAGAGTATTTACACATCAAGATTTGAAATCTTTGGTAAGTATAAATTTAATTCCAGGTTTTCATTCAGTTTTAGCTTTAATGATCATAATCAAAATTCCTTTTATGGATTAATCCCTTTTAATGCTGATCAAACCATCGGTTTTGGTCAATTTGTTTGGGATAAAAAGATAAAAAAGCATGATATTTTATTTGGACTATCATATCGTTACACATATTATGATGATGACACTACAGCTACATTTGATGAATTATTACAAATAAATCAGGAGACAATTTTACATTTACCAGGAATATTTATTCAAGATGAGATAAAATTTAATTCAAAAAATACTCTGCTTCTTGGTCTTCGTTATGATTATAATTCCACTCACGGAAATATTTTAACACCAAGAGTTAATTACAAGATTAGTAATGAAGATAAAAGCAAGATATTTCGATTAAGTATTGGATCGGGTTTTCGAGTAGCTCAAGTTTTTACCGAAGATCATGCTGCGTTAACCGGAGCACGTGATGTTATATTTTTAGAAGATTTAGATCCAGAGAGATCATGGAATATAAATGGTAATTTCCTCAAAAAGTTGTACTTAAAACAAGGAGCTATAATAGACTTTGATATAAGTATTTTTCATACTCGATTTTCAAATAAAATTATTCCAGACTACGATTCAGATCCTAATAAAATTATTTATGCCAACCTTTATGGAAGTTCCGTAAACCAGGGAGCTTCTCTTAATTTAAATCTTTTAATTCAAAATGGAATTAGAGTTAATCTTGGAGCAACATATATTGATTCTTATATAGAAAATCAAGACTTAAGAATAACACCATACTTGACCGAAAGTTTTCAAGGGGTTTGGAAAGTAGAGAAAAAATGGAAAGTCTCAAACCTTACTTTAGATATAACGGGTACATCAACTGGCCCCTTAAGATTACCCACACTTGGACCCCTGGATCCTAGACCCAATTATTCGTCAACTTTTCATATTCTAAATTTTCAGCTTACTAAGTCCTGGAATAATACTTTTGAAACCTATGGCGGCGTTAAAAATCTTCTTGATTTTACACCAACTGCTGAGAGTATTGCAAGATCTTTTGATCCTTTTGACAACGCAGTTACTTTTAATGCTCAAGGGGATGCATTATCTACACAAAATAACCCATTTGCATTAACTTTTGACCCTTCTTATGTATATGCATCAAATCAAGGTATCAGATTTTTCTTTGGCTTACGATGGAAACTTAATTGATTTTAGTTTATCTGTATAAATCGCTTCAAAATCATTTATAACTATATCAGCTTTACTGTAATCTTGATTTTTAGAATGACCCCCATCAAATGCAACACAAAAGATACCTGCAGACTTAGCAGCTATAATTCCATTAGTAGCATCCTCAATAACCAAACATTTATTTTTTGGGTGACCAGAAAGTTTTGAGGCTTTTTCAAAAATCTCAGGATGAGGCTTAGAAGCTTTTAAATCAGCTCCACTTATTTTTGCTTTAAAATACTGATCTAAAGAAAATTTTTTAAAAATCATATTGATATTCGCCATAGATGCTGATGAGGCAAGTACCAAAGTAATTCCATTTTGTTTGTAATGTTGAATTAATTTAAGTACACCATCAATTAATTTAAATTCATGACCATTTTCAAATAAACTTTTAAAATGTTTTCGCTTACTCTCTACTAACAATTTTGAAGTATAATTTAGAGAAAAAACGGCACATAATTTTTCGCAAATCGGATAAGTAGCCATTCCAGTAAAAGATGAATATAATTCATCAGA
>Ga0315315_10001083_pt1 | contig 24702 bp, 39 predicted proteins | sample M140m3416metaG_FD_203699 | JGI IMG/M metagenome (GOLD analysis project Ga0315315, IMG submission 203699) | Ammonia-oxidizing marine archaeal communities from Monterey Bay, California, United States - M1 40m 3416 | ecosystem: Environmental > Aquatic > Marine > Intertidal zone | place: USA...
CGCCGCAACCGCCAATACCTAACCACATAGTAAGGCGCTCCCACTGTGCCTCGGTCAGGAATAGGCCACACCGTAATGGTAGGTTGGTCACGTAGCCTATCTACCCAACACTGAATAGGTCTACCTTGGGTAAGTTTATTAGGGATAGAAGCGTAATTGTCTACACTGATTCGGGAAAGATTTAAGTCAGTCTGTAACGTAGTACTACCTTCATTAGTACGGATAACTTGTTCAAGTAAATCAATGGTATCCGCAGGGAGGTTATAAGTAGCAGTGCCTTGCCCAAGGTTTACAAACCCTTCATCAATCGTCCACATATTAACACCACGATTAGCCCACTCTATAGTAAGCAAGTTCATAGAGCGTCTAGCAGTTTTTAAATCGTAACCGGAGTGAAGCTCACGCCCAGCACGTTCAAAAGCTTCTTCAGCAACTTCTGTGAAGTCCATCGTAAATGCTGTAGTTCCAGATGTAGCCATTATTTCTTCTTCCTTTTCAAAGCTTTAACTCGCCTTGGTTTACCTGCTGGTTGGCCCAAACGTTTCTTTTGCGTTATACGAGACTTCTTTTCTGCCGCTGTCATTTCCTTTGACGTTTTAGGTGTTTTACTTGACACCCTTTTAGTAGGTCTACAATAAGGCGTTCCTCGCTTATCCCCTTTCTTACGTCCACAGGCTTTGCCTGTCTTTACGTCTTTCCAATCTTCTTTGAACCAACGTTTTAGCGCGGCTCCTTTTTCTGTTTTACGAACGGCCACTAGCTTTCTTCTTCCTGCACTTGGCTATAGCCCCTGACGCATACGCAGAAGGAAAAACTTTGTATTGTTTCTTAACCTTCCGATAACAAGCATCTTTAACAGAACCACCTTTTTTAAGGGCGGTTATTTTTCTAGTATTGCGGGGCATTTTAGAAGCGTCCATCATTCCCATACCCCTACACTTCATCATACCAACTACCTCACTTAGCTTTTTTCTTTGATACCTTTTTAGCCGCAGGTTTCGTAGGCTCTGCTTTAGGTTTTGCTTTAGGGGCAGGTGTTTCGCCCGGATCAGGTCTGCCAAATAAGCCAACCATAGTGTATCTCCTTACATATCAATTAGTTAAACCATACCACCGCGTGTAAATCCACGCTGCAAAATTGGGCCATCTCCGCGTCTAGCAGCTTTTTTACCTACCTTACCGCCTTTTGCCATCATAGTAGAAGCGCCAGAATACGCGCCTCTACCCATAGACTTTTCCATGCCTTTGCTTTCGTTTCTACGAGAAGCCATGCTTTGGGACTTCTTGCCATTCCTAGCCCCCATAGACTCATCTAAGCGGTCGTTGTATCCCTGCTTTTTAACTTTACCACCAGCAGCCATACCGCCTAACTTGTTCTTTTCAAAGTCTTTTTCTCTGTTTATACGTCTTCGTTCAGCATCAGTATTACTACCTGTTCTGTTACGAATCCTGTAATCTTCATCATCTAAGTTACGAATAACTCTTTTATCATGTGCTCTACCACCCCCAGCATACTTTTTAACTGCTTTACCGGGTTTCTTTTTGCTACTATTAAAATAACTAGGCATACCGCCCTCCTTAAAAGTTTTACCTTTGTCCGCTTTCGCAAACTCTTTACCCACACTTTGTGGGACTCCTGCTTTCTTAGCAAACTTAGGGCTGTTAGCCACTGCCGCCATAAATTTAGCTTGTTTCTTCGTTTTACTGGGCATTAACACTTCCACCGTTTTCTGGCTTGACGCAGCCTAGAATTAGGGTCTTTAGCTGCTTTGGGAAATTTTTTCATCTGACCAGCAGAACGGGCGCAGAACGACTTACGCCGCTTTGCATCTTTACTGCCTTTCTTTACTGTACCAGTAACGGCTGTCTTGAGTTTAGAGCCGGGGTTGTCCCTACGATATTTAGCCACACCCTTCTTGGTCATACCTGCGCCAGATTTAGTCGGACGCTTCTGACCACCTTTAATGGTGTGGCCTTTCATAGTTCCCTTTTTCTTAGACGCTGGCATACAACTTAGTTACCGTAACAATAAAAGAGTACGTATCTCCTCCTGTTGGGCTTACTGTAGTCGCTACAATATCACCTGTGTTACCTGCTGTTCCGAAAATTCCGGGGTTAGGAATACCAAAGTCAGTAAAGTCATACTGCTCTGTCCAATCCGCTGGAAGAGTAAAGATAGGAACATCGGTGGTAGCATCAAATGCCAAGGTAACAGCCACGCCTGTACTTGCATAAGTAACCGCTTGTACAGTAGCCGCTGTACAAGCTTGCCCAGTAACAGGATCGGCAGAAAGAGCAGACACATCAACTATTACAGAAGTAACAACGTCAGTATTACCTACCGCTACATTGCCTCTAATAATAGCTGTGCGACCGCCATCCTGTATGATTTGCGTCGTTAATGTATCAGCCATAAGTTACTCCCTATAGTTTATATTAAGCACTAAATGGAGTAGCACCAGCACCGCCGCCAGCGCCAAAACATACCGCTTCTACGTACCACGTATTCGCAGCAACAATAGTACACTTGATAATACTGTCTATGTCACCGCCAGTAGTACCGCCATTCCAAGTGAAGGTAGTATCATTTGGTGTAGCTAGAAACGTCTTAGTAAGCCCTGCTGAATCTACAGACATTGCGTATCCAGTAAACACATCAGCCCCAGAAGGCTTAATGACTAAGTTGTTAGCAAGGTCAAACGCGCTAATAACAATAATCTGAGCACCTAGTTGGTTCTGTTGGTCAGGGGCAGTTGGATCAGTGGCGGGAGTAGTGCTTGAAGGCACAGTATCCAGTATAGCGGGAAGTGTTAGCTGTCCTGCACCACCTGCATTGTTTGAACCGTAGACATTAATAACCCCTGCATTGCCCGGAGTTATAGCCCCAGTGGGGTTACCCGCCGCATTTACTGTAGGAGTAGGGAAAATAGAAAGAGCTAACGTAGCGTTGTCAGCAGTGATTGTTTGTGCCGCTCCCGGCCCAGCGGAAACAAAACCGTTGAGTGACCGGACAGGCCCAGAAAAAGTAGTTCTAGCCATTATAAATTCCTCTCATGCGAGTTGGGGTATATCTGTCTGCATGAAGTCAGTCGGGCGCTGTCAGATATACGGGTTAATCCCGATTGCAGAAAGTGTACCCCAATAAAAAACCCCGCACAAGGCGGGGTCAAAATCATTCGTACATCTTATTATGATTTTAAGGAGGAGCTATGTAGCACCGGGCGAACCGTACACGCCAAGTGGGTCAGATACGCCGAAGCTGTATCGCTCACGAGCCTTGTAACGGCTGTTGCCTGTATCGAAATCAGCATCCATAGATGTAGACATCGGTGTACGGACAAAGTGCTTAAGTCCATTTGGAACGTCGGTCATCAAGAACCATGCGTTGCCATCAGTCAGATAGTTATTAACTGTATAACCCTCTGGGACTGAGCCATTGTTACGCATTGCGTTGATGTCGTTGTCAGCAGTGCTCACTCTAAGCTCGGAATCCATCAAGCGTGTAGCAACGAATTGCAACGCAGGAGGAATAACAAGCTTACGAGGTTTAGCTGCAATCAACAGGCCACGCTCATCAGTCCAAGCTGCTATTGAAATAATCGCTGCTTCCAAGGAAGTTTCGTTTAAATCAACGCCAGTAGCTGGAGTATTCGCGTTAGTTCCACCCGAAACTAATGGATGTGCGGTCGAGAATAAAACCTGACCGTCTCCATAAGTAGGCCCACCAGCAAAACCAGTGTTGAGTATGGTCGCACCTTTAACTTGCTTGGTGTAAGCCATTGCTCTAGCTAGTGCTTTCGTATAACGCGCTGAAAGCGAATCGTATAGGTTATCCTCAATAGCTTCTTCAGTTATTGAAAATCCCATAGCAATCGTTTCATTTACGTAACGAGCTGTGTAGGTTTCTTGGGCATTGTCATACTGAATAGCTGAACCTTCGTTCTTAACAGGTGCAGCGCCAAAGCCTGACAATTTTACTTCTTCTTCAAAGGAACGGTCAGAAGTCTCTGTCTCAAAGATTTCTTTAGTTTCCTCACCGTATCGTGCGTACTCAAGGCCAAACAGGGCATTTAGACCCGGTAATAGTTCCTTGAGGAGTTGCGCTCTTGAAATAGCCATCTGTCAATCTCCTTAAGCTGTACCGGTGCTGTTGGTGTATGAGTGCGATCCGGGGTTAAATTTAACCACCACATCAGTGAACGCATCACCTACTTCACTGCCCGGAGCATCGATAAAATCAATAACTCTGAAAGCAATACCCGTAGTAGCTGCGGTAGTTGCGTCTAATGCTACATTAGAATTACCTGTAGCTGTACTTCCAGTGGCAGTAGATTGAACTGCCGCTAACGGTGCATTCATACCCAGTGTAGCTTGGGCCATTGCTCCATCAGCTTGTACTTGGAAGGCAACATCTGGGTCATCAACGATGAATGCTAACGCATCAGAAGCCACTGTGCCGGTAGGCCAGTACTGACGGTTAACAAAACCTAGTGTCGCATCTGTATAAGAACAACCCATAAACACACCAATAGTACCGGCGGGGAATGGATCAGCGGCGGAACCTATATCCGTACACAGTTCAATAGTACCTGCAGCATTAATTACGACAATTGAGCCATAAAAAATATTAGTACCATAACCGGACGCAATAGGAAGTTTGCGAGTGGCCCCTGCATAAGGGAGTCCGCTCACCTCGTTTATAGGCCGTAGCCCATAAGGGGTAGCTGTAGTAGCCATCTATATCTCCTAATTATCCTTTACCGAAAGTAACCTTAGAAGTCCGTTCATTAAACATAGGCATTCTAGGGTCAGACTCTCGCATTAAATTATTGTCTACAGAACGTATTTGCGCTTCATTAGTTTCTTTATAATGAGCACTGCGTTCCTCAACAAGTTCTTTTGGAGCTTTGCAAAGCATTAGACCGCCCATAACAATATTGTCTTTAAAGCGATCATTCTCAATACTCACCAAATGAATCTCAGGGTGGTCTGAGGCTTTACACGGCTCCCAACCTTCTCGTAGCTTAGAAGAAACGTTGGTTGGATCAGCTTGACCGTTTGTAGCAACGCGAACCCAATGAAAAGTGTAACCATCTTGCGGGGTAGGATCAGGTAGAAGCTCTGGCCTTTTCCACGCAGGTTTACGGACTTTCTTTTCTTTGGTATCTAGTTCTCTGTCTAATCTGTTCTCAGCCATTTGTATTTCCTCTTAAATCTGCAACCTGTTGGGCGTAATCTTCCAGCGGTACTCCAAGACGTTTCGCTAAAGCAACTTGTGTCTGCGATAATGTAACCTTATTAGGTTTCGTGCTCCGCGTAGCGGGTGCAACCACATTGCTCGATTTTTTCTTGGGTGTTTCCGGTTCATCTTCTATCCCCTCATCAAATTCAGCGGGGAACACTTCACGCATCCGAGAATTAATCTTCTCGTAGTATTCATCAGATTGAGGACTTACACCCTCATTAACTAATTTTGTATGCAACCCATAAGCTAACGCTGTCATCTCTGGATTGCCTTCTGGCCCGTTTCCGAACCATGTATTATTATCGGCCCATGCTTCAGCTTTTTCATCACGTTCAAATTGCTGCGGCTCCGGGGACGCAAGTTCTTGTGATTGAACAGTATTTTGTTGTGGTTGTAAAGCTTGAGTTTGTTTAGGTTTTAAACTATTTACTTTATCTGCTCGTATTTGTGCTTGGTTTAACTGCTGTTGTGCCTCAATAAGTTTGTCAGTTTCCCCGTTATCATGTGCTTGTTTAAGGCTTTGTTGGGCTACAGCAAGCTCAGACTCAACTTGTTTTTTAGCAGATTGAATTAAAGCGTTATGATTTTGATCCCCTGTAGCCTTTAGCTGTTGGTTTTCTTCCATAAGCTTTTGAGCATACAGTATGGCTTCTTCTTTTTGGCGTAACGCTTGTTCTTTAACCCTACGCTCATCGTGGTAGCCTTTACTAAAGTGCTGTATACGCTTCTTAACTTTTTCTGAATAATTTTCTAACTCATCGTCGGTTACTTCTTCTGGCGGCTTAGAAGGTTTACGCCCCCTATCCGCTTCAGGGGTATCATCAACTACCTCTACTTCTATATTTTTATCTTCTACTACTTTTACTTCTGTGGGTTCTTTCTTAGGTGTCTGCATGACTTCACGCCCTACAGCACCCTCCACTTCTATCTCGGAAGTTTCCTCTGGGGTATTGACTTCGATCTCAGCCGCAGCATCTATCTTGTCAGGATCAGGGAACTCGTATTCTACTTTCTGGATAGGCATAAGTTACTCCTTAGTTTGCGCGAGATATTACACTCGGATCATCAACGACAGCTTCAATAGAATCATCATTCATCAGACGATACTCTTGTTTGCCAACTTTAAAACGTGTGCCGGTATTAGCCCGAAACATTACATAGTCACCTTGTTTACACCAAGGGCCAGTAGGGAATCGTTCTTTATCCGCATACGCTTGCTCCCCCATGTCCAGCACCAGCCCTATCGTAGACAGGATGTACTCTTCATGGAGTGTCTTTGCAGCTTTAGCTATTCCACCCGCAAAAGTTTCTTCTACGTTAGGTAGCGCAATAAGTACTCTGTATCCCACAGGCTTGGGGATAAGGGCATCTAAGTCTTTCTGTGCTGCATCTTCCTCTTCTATCTTTTCTTGGCGTTTCATTTCTAACGCTGTCATTTCAGTCATGTTGGTTTTCCATATGGATACGCGAGAGGTCATTTATTTCTCGTAATGCGGTGTCCAGACCCCGAAGCACACCACACACTTCTCTATAAGCGGCGTAGTCTTTAGCTCCACCGGATTGTATAAAGTCTTCGCTAGACCGTTTCTGGTCTGTAATTTTTTCTACTAATACTTCAAAGACAGTTTTAGCCACTACCTACCCCCTTCAAAATCTACAAATATAGGAGTTTGTTCCCCAACCCATGCCCCCACTACATTAAACTCAAAAAACTCATTGGCTTCTTCTTGGGTCATACCATCCCTTTTTTCCAAAACCTCAATACATTTTTCTCGGTCATATACCGCAATTGTTGGTTGCCCACAACGCTCCCCAGTTCCTATAAAGGCGGCATCAAATCCGTCTGCAAGTAAAAGTTCTTCCATTATCTATCCTCTCGGTCATCGCGGTAGGCTTCAGACGCATCACGATGCGCTTCGGCTCTAGTTCGTTCTTCTTCACTAGCTGCTTTAGTCATATCCATTATAGTTTTAGCTTCGGCTATATCATTCTTAGCTTCTGCTTGTTGGTTTTGTGAAGCTATCCTATTGGCTTCTAACGTAGCGTTTGTCTGTGCTTTTTCTTTATCCAGTGCGATACGTTCTTGATCTAACGCTCCATCCATCGCATCTTTAGCGGCCTTACGCTGGAGTTCACCCTGCTTAAGTTGCAATTCTGCTTGCTTCATCTGGAATGCAGGGTCTTGCGCCTGTTGCTGCGCCTGTTGCTGCGCGGCTTGTGCTTGTTTTTGTTGAGTAAGTTCTATAGCAGCTTCACTAAGTAACCTAGACAAGTTCTCCTCTACAACCTCTGGCATTTCTTCGCTAGGCGGCGGAAGTGTCGCACCTAATCTTTCTTCTATTTGCTGCCTATACAAGAAACCCATGTGTTCTGCTATGTGTGCTTTAAGCGCAGCGACAATCTGCTGTGCAGCGGGGTTCTGTCCGATAAACGCCGCAATCTGTGGGTCTTGTAAAAACGCCTCATGTACCGCAATGTGTGCTTTATGATCTTGATATATAAAGGCTTTTATAGGTTTACCTACCAATACGTTCATGTTCTCACTTACTGGGTCGGTGGGTTTAATATCATCCTTAGTAGGTACTAACTTGTCTGCGTTCTTAATACCTAAGACCTCAATCATCTGCCGGTGCAGTTGAGGTAGGTCGTATATCTGAGGGGTAGCCTGTGCCATCTGTAGTACGGTTTGGTATTGCACAACTCGTTGTGCCATCGTACTACTGTTGGGGTCGCTGACAGGAATTACTTCCACCGTGGCATAGTCGGCTTGGCGGGCGCGAGGCGTACCACGGTCAGGCTCATAACCATACTCTAGCGGTGCGTACTCAGCCATAATCGCTCTGAGCAGTTTAAACTCCTGCTTCATTGCGTAGTGGACACGGGATTGAACCGCAGCCATTGGCTTGAGAGTGCGCTCCAACAGAGCGAGAGTTGTTCCGACAGGCGCATTTGCGCTCATATCGGAGATATTCATGTCCGCAATAGCCCCTAATCTGCGGCCTTCTTCAGTTATCTTGTCTAATAAGGCCAATAGCGTCTGACTTGGCTCTTTATAGGGTAATGGGAGGATATTCTCGCGGATTGACCCGCTAGGCACGTCCACATCGCGGAATTCACCCGGCCCGATGGGAGTATCGCCCGTAGTTACGCGCATACCACGGGATTTCAGGCCACCCGGTAGGTTAGATAGCGTACCTGCGTCCACTAATTGGCGAATTATAGAGGTTCCAGCCCGTGCATAGCCCCCAATAATGTGAATTAGGCCCAATCCGTAGAAGCCAAACCCCGGAACGTACGCATAATGTACAAAATGCTGGCGTTTTAGCTTTAAAGGGTCATCGGGATTCCAATTTCTACGCACTGCCAGCACTGTTCCTGTGCCTTTTTCAATAGTAATGACGTAAGGCTTGGCAATTTGCAGGGAATCGTCTTTCTTATCTGCCCCATCTACCTCGTCAATCACAATATCCGCGTGTATTTCGTACACCGCGTAGCGGTCATCAGCAGAAAGAGAGATTCCAGACTGTTCAGCCTTGGCTTCTTCAATGTCTGTAGTGAAAGACACGGGGTCGCCGAGGTCTACTTCCCGATAAAACCCTGCATCTTGCAGTTTTATCATCTCATTCTTGGTTTTACGCATCACATGAGTGACACGCTCTGCTGATTCTAGGTTAGACGCGCCATAAGGGACGATCATATCTTCCGCTGGAATGTAGATTGCGGTCTGCCTATTCAAGTTTGGATCAAAATAAACTTTCTTAAAAGCCGATCCAGCTAATCCTAGGCTGTACAGCATACGTTCGTGTTCTGGCCTGTACTCCACCATCACATCAGTAAGCTCGTAGTTCATATCGGTTTTAACGCGCAGAGCTGCGTCTTCTTTTTCTTGCGTCATCTCACCCAGTATCTGCGTTTTCACCGGGCCAGCCGCTGGGAATGTCTCACTCATGGCTTCCGCTTGGAATCTTATAGCCGCTTCTGCTAGTACTGTGCTATACACACCACAAGCATTTTCCCAAGGCTCAGTCCTGTCCTCGTAGCTAAACCCTAAAACCTCTAAACCTTTTACAAAAGTCTCAGCCCAATCACGGCGCGAACCTACGTCACCATCCACGGCTTGTACTAGCTCACTCGATAACTCGTTTAACTGTCCGTCATCTAGGTATTCTGCAAGGTTTGCTTCAAACGGTGCGTTAGTAATGTCCGAGTCTTCCATGTCTGGAACCAGTGTTATCTCTACACCACCGTCTTCCAGTGTAACCATCTCTGGTTCTATCTCAATTTCTAACTGCTCCACCACTTCGACATCTTCCCCTAGTGGGGCTGCAAATAAACTTTTCTCAATAGCCATTAGTAATACCCGCCTCTACGCTGTTTAAAGTATTGCACTTCTTCTGCTTCATCCGAAGGCAATCTTAAGAACCCACCTTTTCTGTACCGCATCATAGCTAACGATACAGAGTCTACATAGTCATCATGCTCTCCAGACGGAAAACTTGCTACCTCGTCAATAACTTCTTCCGCCCAGTTTGTATTCGGTGCCCATACCAAACCTGAAGCAAATAAGTCCGACACTGCGTTTAATCTGGTTATCTTGTCGTTACCCCGTGTTGGAGTGAACTCTTGCACCGGTATACCCATAGCCCGAAGCTCGTAAATTAGGGGCGCTCCCGACGCTTTTTTCTCTACAAGTAAAGAATCTGGTTCCCACTCATCGTACTGCTCTACAGATATACGTTTTAATTTGGGGAACTCCATCCTTTCCCTAAACGCATTTAACAATATTACGTTCGCCTGTTCTACTCCATTATCATCTGGGTGGTAAAATACTCCCCATGTCGTACAAGCCGAGTAGTCAGCTCGATTGTTCTTTTCAAACGCTGTATCCCACGCCATTAAGACAAACTCACAGGGGGGAGGGTCTTCTTTTTCCCACGTCATCCACCACTCACGTTTTACAATAGCAGATACTTCCGATGTAGGATTCTGCTGATACTGCGCCATCCACTTAGAGTTTGGCAGTTCCTGCTTTAGTACATGCAGCTCTTCTCGTGACCAGAACTCAGGCCACAGCGGTGTACCACTAGGCATAAGTGCAGGAAATTCAATGACTTCCCACTCATCCCCACCACGCTCCGCTGCCGCTTTCAACACTTTAGCGGTCAGGTCACGCTTCGACCAACGGGTCATTACTATGACAATAGCACCGCCCGGTTGCAGTCGCTGCCTTGGCCCTGATGTGTACCACTCGTAAGTCTTGTCGTAGACATCTGGGTTTATCTCAGCCAACGCTGCTTCTTGTTCTGAGTGCGGGTCATCAATAATCAATAAGTCCGCGCCCTTACCAGTAACCGCACCGCCCACACCAATCGCAAAGTAATCGCCGCCCTTACTGGTGTTCCACCGTCCTGCCGCTTTACTGTCTGCTGACAGATGTAAATCAGGGAATATCTCATGGTATGCGTCCCGATCTACCAAGTTCCTAACCTTACGACCAAATCCTACCGCAAGCTCTGCGGTATGCGAGGTCTGGATGACTTTCTTGTGGGGGTACTGCCCCAAAAACCAAGCAGGAAGAAGGTAACTAGCAAACTCAGACTTAGTATGACGAGGAGGCATATTAACAATAAGGCGCTTACACTCGCCCCTAGCCACCCGTTCAAATGCTTCAGCCATCTTGCCATGATGTTTCCCGCTAATAAACGTAGGCCACATCTGCGTAGTAAAATCTATAAACCGAGTCTGGGCCTTTTTCTGTTTCTTCAGCTTCGCCAGATGTTCTAGCTCAACTAATAACTTTTCCTGTTCCGCCTGTGACAACAACGGCAATACGTTAGGTATGTCTTTGAGAGAAATGTTATCAAACGGAGATGTTGTGTTCGTCATCTACATTCTCTTCTTCAGTATCAAAATTGACCACACCCAGTAGTTCGTCCAGTTCTTCTTCAGAGTCTTCAGGTAAAGATGTTACGTCTATTAACGTAGCGTTAAGAAGGTTCTTAACCTTGTCCTTGATTGCCTTCTCCAGCTCCTCTGGACTCTTGTAGTTAATAGTAATCTCACTTCGTTCTGTGAAGATACCTATATCACTGTGTTTACCAAGAAGCTCTAAAGCCTTTAGCTCGTAACGCGGGTCACCGCAGTCAGCTATCTCCATGAGTTTATTAGTTATCGCAGACCGTGCCTGTGCTGCATCCATTGCTAGTTGAGCACCGTAGGTCCGAAGGAACGCAGCCGCAGCGAACGCTGTGGTCTGATTTGTAAGATTTGCTGGTTTATTCGCTTCCGCTACAGCGCGGAGTAATTCTTGTTCTTTAGCCACATCCCCTTCAGATATATCCAAAGATGCGCCCATTTCTACTTGTAATTCTGCTGTGTTGCCCGCTACTGCTATCTCTTCAATCAGAGTCGCAGGTTTCTCCTCCGACAAGTCGTAAGGAATAGGGTGGTCCTTTGTAGGTTCCACTTGTACAACTGACATACGCAGGTATCCGAAATACCGAGTTTTGCGAAGTGTAACACAGGTATACCCCCTGTATTCAAGAGGAGGTACGGGACTCCAAAGGGGGGTGTTTCCCTGTGAAGGGGGGTAGGGTGCGAGTCAGACGGGTGTAGGAAAAAGGGGGTGGGGGTAAGTCATTGATTTAATTAAGGTTTACTACTTGAGTTTGTCAAGTTGTGTGATTCAATGTGTAAAATACTATGTATATGGAGCCGCCCCCCCTAATTGGTGGAAAGGGGTATACCCCACCCGTACCACAATTTAATGCAAGATTCTGTGAATATGCTAGACTATATATAAGTGAGAGAAATTATCTCGCTTTGCCTAGGAATTCCTAGGCAATCCAATCGACTCTCAATTCGTACCACGTTGCACTCTTTATCAATTCGTACCACGTCACACTACTAAGTAAGTGGGAGCGCGTGTACCACATTGTTACAAGGGAAGCGCGTGTACCACATTAAGAGTCAAACATAATCTGCCTAGGAATTCCTAGGCAACAACTAAGAGTAAATAAAATGAAAGCACATACTAAAGAAACTAAAGCTACTAATAATACTGATAGCAAAGTAAACATGACTCCTATTAATGCAGCACGTAATAAAGTGTCTAAAGCATGGTCGGGGGAAGCTACTGCTATGACCAACATTAATAGTGCATTGCACTCGTACGCTACGCAATTGGATCTTAACGGACTAGGAATAGTTGCACTAATTAATGCGGATAAAACGAAATCAAAATGGGAGACATTCCAAAAAAGATATGGTGATTTATTTCCACGTGAGTTATGGGACGCTGGGCATAAAGAGATAGCAACACTAAAGAAGTTATGGCTTCAGTATTATTCTAATGGATCGCAAACGTTTGCAGCATGGCTTCAAAATTTCAAACTCAAACTAATGTTGGTACAAGGCAGTAAAGAACCAACTGCTGAAGCCAAGGCAAGACGAAAAGATAATCGCAAGTTATTTAATGCTGCTAAGAAAAAATACGAAGCGGGCAAAAATAAACCAACAGTACAAACGGCCACAGTTAAGATTAGCAAGAAAGCGAAATCTATTGGGGTACGCTTGAATCAAGTAGTGGAGTTATTGGAGGGCATCCAAAAACTAGAGAGCGATGCAGGTCAAAAGAAAGTAGAAACAATCCTTGCCAGTATCGAAACACTACGCACCAAAGTAGAAACAATGGAGTCTAAATAATGAATAACAGAATCAAACATAAAGCATTCATTGCATCTAAGTCTAGACTAAAACAATCCATCGAGAAGCGTAAAGCGATTAAGGAAGCGCGGAAGTTAAAACGCAAACAGTAAAACGTACCACGTCACACTTTGCCCCATGTTTATCGCATGGGGCAATTTTTTTGGGCTTCAAAAAAGTGCCCAGATTTCGCTCATTTTCGCTTGCATAGGAATTCCTATGCAGTATCTAGATCATCATTATCAAATGATGATAGTTATGGAGCTGCTGCGCCATAACTATGTACCACAATGTTACGGTATCTTATAATGTTATGTTTAACTTTACGCCCTAATGCTTTGATGCACAAAGCAAAACAGCCTATTGTGTAATGTTACACAAAAAAAGAACATACAAACTTTTACTAGTGTCTGTTCAAGCCTCTTGTGCAAATAAAAGTAAAGCATAAAACGTATACCTTTTTTCTTTTTTCTCGTAACAATATAACAATACAAACATAACATTCCTACAGACCTACGTATTCGTGGCTTCTGTGTTTGTACCACATTGTTATTCTACTCGTAACAATACACACTACTTTTATAACATTGTAACACCACAAAGGAGAAACCTATGGCAACTTGCCGTTTATGTAACAAACCATACTCACCCGCACGCAAGCAGTTGGGTATCGATACGTGTTTCAAGTGTGGAGAACTTGAAGCTAAACAAGTAAGACATACGATAGCACCGCTAAACAAAAGTAATTACATGGTGCTGTCGAAGGATGAACTAAAGCAACTCAACCCTAAACGTACTACATAAGGAGAACGACAATGAATGAAGAAGAGTTAAACACACATGACCCGCATAACGAATACGTATGGGCAGACACTACACCTACTTGGGTAATGGTACTGAAAGTATTAGGAGTTATCGCAGGTGCTATTGGGACGGCTACGTTCTGTTACTTGTTCACAATAGTTATTTTTCAAATAGGAGGATAGAAGATGGATATGAATTTAATACTAGCAATACTTGTGGCTACTAACGTAGTCATGGCGATACGCATATACAAACTTGAAAAGGGGTTGAAGTACAGCGACATAATGATAATGGCTGTCATGGAGGAAAGTGCGCCCAAGCTGTACGCCGAATATGAGGAATGGATGGAACGGCGTGAAGCATCGTGAAGGTAATAAACAAACTACTACTTTAAGGAGACTATTATGTTTGGAGGAATAACAGATTTACCACAGCTACACTCGTACGAATCAGCACTGGGACATTACACCCAGATAAAACCTATAAGGGGCAGCAACAATGTACGCCCCATCTGTAAGACTAAAAATGGTAGACGCAAGAAGCACATGCAGATCATCAAGCGCGATGATGCGATAGCGTGTCGGCTGTACGATACCGACGTGGTGACCTTCTATAAGGATGGCACAGTTGAGTACAACTCAGGTCACCATATCACTAACACTACGCACGCATTTGCTAGTGGGATTCTCTTTCCGCATGTTTGGTTTGCTACGAAACTTGGTAATACGGAAGTATTTATAGGGAAAAGGTTCTGGAGTTGGCGTGAGCCAGATCAAGTATCAACTACTTACCATGTCCCCCCTAGTAAAACCATCAAGATGAAATGTGAGGGTGATTCATGGGTTGCTATCGACCCGCCGAAACACTTTGAGTATTACCTCAAGCGCAAGGAGTACAACGCTAAACGTAAGCCGCTCAAAGAGTTTCAAGACCATTGCATACGCATGGCTAAACTAGCCGACGCTAAAGAGGTGCAAGGGGATAAACTTTATGACGTGCATGAAGATTGGTACTACCGCGATATATACAAAGACCTCGTAGAGGGGTCAAGCTCATGGGGTCGGCTTGTACCTATACTACTAGAGACAGCACGAGCAAGAGGTAACTTTTGGGATAGAAAACGTAGAAATACTTATTATTTCAATACGCGAATAATCAAAGGTGCGATCAGCGACATAGTGAAGTATGCGTTCGCTGATGAAGTCTTTGAGGAGAAGGAAGTACACAAAAAGACTTTCAACGGCAATGAAAGATACATCTGGAAAAAATACGAAGGAGGTAGAGAGTAAAACGCGCACGACCTTAACTTTAACTTTAACTTTAAAAATCTGCATAGGAATTCCTATGCACAAGGAGAAATAGAATGCAAATGAATGAAATCCAAACTGTAACATTGAAAGAAGCTATCCAACTTATTGTCAATAACCCCAACGTGAGATTTATGCTCCGAGGCGAGCCGGGGGTTGGAAAGACTAGTATTGCTCACGAAATATCAAGACAGTCAAAATTACCCCTTGCGATGGGTAGACCTATTGACGTGGGCAACCTCGACCTTGGTGATGTGTGTATGCCTGTCATTGACCATGAGAATAAAGTCACACGCTACTACCCTAATGCTAGGTTCGGTATCCATAATGGTGAGCCAGTTGTTATGTGCTTTGATGAATTCACCAAAGGTGCTGACCCTGTAAAGAATATGCTTCACCCTGCGCTAGAAGTATTTATGCCCAGACTGGGAGACTTACTGATACCAGAGGGAAGTATTATCTACATGACGGGTAACCTTGACACCGATGGGGTGGGTGATGGACTAGCCCAACACACTAGACAACGCATCGTTGAACTGATTGTGCGTAAATCCACTTCATCTGAGTGGCTGGCGTGGGCAGTTAACAACAATATCCAATCTGTTGTGATGGCATGGGTAGACAGATACCCCCAATGTCTTGACTCCTACCTTGATAATGTTAAGAACGAGTTTATCTTTCACCCATCTAGCCCACAAGATAATGTGGTTTCACCTCGTACACTGGAGATTGCTAGTCGGATAATTGAGAGCCGAGCAGGGTACACTGAGAATGCTTTGGTAGCTGCTTTGTCCGGTGCGGCTGGGGCAGCGTTCGCTGCAAGTATTACTTCCTTCATACGTTTTCAAGAATCTTTACCTTCTATTCAATCCATCATAGAGACTCCTATGACTGCTTTAGTACCAGAAGAAGCAGGAGCACGGGCAGTATTATGTTTTGGATTATTAGGACACGTTGAGAAAGATACGCTGACTAATGTATTGAAGTACCTACGTCGAATGGAAGAGGAGTGGCAAGTTATCTTCTGCGTTGCACTTGCCAAGCATGAGACTAAGAAGTTGATTGCCTTCGCTAACAGAGACTTTGGTAAGTGGGCTGCTGACAACGAAGACTTACTATAAAGGAGAACAACAATGAGGAATGCAGAACGAAAGTTTAAAGCTATAAAGATTGGACTCATGCGGTCACCGCCGTTTGGGTTACTACGCGGGATTGCCATGTATGGTAATACTCATCTGACTACTGAAATATCTACAGCGTGCACTGATGGTAGAGACGAATGGTACAACCTTGCTTTCTTGTTTGAGGAGATTGCTAACGGAGATAAAGGAGCAGCTTTTGTATTGGCACACGAGTGGATGCACAAAGCGGCTAAACATTTCTATACATACAAGGGGTTGGAAAAGATAAACCAACAGATTGCTGATATAGCTTTGGATATCTGGATCAATGATCGTCTTGTGACCGCTGACCCCAAGTCAATGTACATCGAGTTTCCAGTGGGGAAAGATGGTAAACGCATAGGCATACATATGCCTGAGTACCACGATTGGTCAGTGAAAGCTATCTTCTATGACTTGTTTGAGAAGGCAAAAGACAATCCAGATTGGGGAGAAGGAGGAGGTGGTGGTCTTGATGACCACGATTGGGAAGGAGCAAATAAACTGTCCAAGGAAGAACAGAAACAAGTCGAAGGTGATATCAACGAAGCGGTAAGACAAAGTATCCACGGGATGCGAGCGGGTGCAGCGGGGCTGCGCGATGCGCTAGGTCTTGGTGAGTTGGTAACACCGAAAGTAGATTGGCGAGTAGCGTTGCGTATATTCCTCAATGCGACTTGCCGTAAGAAGGAACGTTCTACATGGCGCAGACCCAACCGCCGGTTCTTACACGAAGACATCATTATGCCTACGCTAGAAGGTAATAGCATTAATGAGATTGTGTTTGCGCGTGACGCATCTGGCTCTATGTATTTCGAGAACAGATTGGCAGAGGTGACAAGCGAAATGGTTGGTATATGTAACACCCTCAACGTTGACAAGATTCATCTGCTTGACTGGGATGGGAGTGTTGAGTATCGAGGTGTGTTCACCAGTGACCAACTAAAGGACGCTCCAGAACTTAAGACCCCAATGGGTGGAGGAGGAACTACCCCTCAGTGTGTGGTTGATTACATGGAGAAGGAAGGCATCAAACCAGATTGCGTCGTGGTACTCACCGATGGAGAGATTAATGACTGGGGTAATTGGACTGTCCCTGTGTTGTGGGGTATCGCTAATCGCAAAACAATAACTGCCCCTATGGGTAAAACAATTAACATTGACTAAAGGAGAACGACATGAGTGAAGTAAAAAGAGGAAGAGGTAGACCACGTTTGAGTGACGAGGAGCGAAAGGCTAGAAATACAGAGTATAGAAAGAAGAACGCTCTTAAAAGTAAAAACGTAACCGCAAGCGTGGAAGCCACAAAAATACTGTGGGATTGCGTGGTTGTTATGTCTGCCAAGATAGGAGTTAAGTTAACCATTAGCCAAGTTATAACTTTACTTCTAAACGATTGGCTTGCAGAAAATGATCCTACAGGTGAACTAAGAAACGATGAACGCTACATAAATGACAGAGAAAGGAGAAAGATATGAGTGCAATAGCAAACAGTGCAGTATTGGTACGTCTAAGTATTGGTGTATGGGGAGCAAGCAAGCGTAACAAAGAACTTGAACATGAGGTTGCTCTAAACAAGAAAGCTAGTCCCAAAGCCATGCGTATGTATGACAACCTGATGGTGGGTTCAACAGGTCATAGTGATATCCAGAAATATGCAGCGGGGTCACGTCTATGGCATAACACCATGACGTTGCCTTGGGATGAACGTGGTTATCGGCTTTGTCCTACTAGTCTATTCTTAGACTACAAATCTCAACACAACTTAAAACGAGTGGGGTTTGAACAGTTGGTAGATACCTTTCGAGTTAAGTATTTCAGTTATCGTGAGACTGCTGAAGAACATAGAGGAGAGATGTTCAACGAACTTGACTACCCACCAGTGAGTGAAGTCATGGGGAAATTTTACTGGGACTTTGCATCTGTACCTGTACCAGAGTCAGGACACTTTTGCGTGGACTTACCCGCGCAGGAGATGGAGGAACTTAAACTTTCATGCGATGCAGAAGTAGAACGTAAGGTAGCTGAAGCCAGCAAGGAGAATGAGAAACGGATACTCAAAGAGCTGCAAGGTATAAGTGCGAAGTGTACGGATGAGGAAGATTATGAAAACTTTGAGGATGATAATAGACGATGGCATGACACGTTTGTTTCTAATCCGTTAGACCTATGCCGTATGCTAAAGCATATGAACTTAACTGATGACCCCAAGATCGAAGAAGCACGTCAACGTCTTGAGGATATTATGGTAGGTAAAACAAAGGAAATGTTCAAAGACTCTAGCACTGTGCGTAAGACAGTGAAGGAAGAAGTGGACTCTATTATTAATTCATACGATTGGTAGGAGGTATGATATGAGAGAAGTATATACACACAATGGTCTTAAAGTAAAAAGAATGCTGAGAAAAATAAAAGATAAAGAACATGGGTCGTTTACAAACATGCCAAGGAATGTATTGATGGACTGTGTGTTAGACCCACATCAGCTTATCAACAGAGATACCGCTGACTTTACAGTTGGTCTTTTGACTCATGTATCTGAGAGACATCCAGAATATACATTCTGGGTTGATACTGTTCTTGATGGCAAGAAAGGTTACATGAAACATATGTATGTGTTCAACGATGAAGAATGTTTGGGCAAGATAGATTGGAGTTACTACAACGACTCGATGGAGTTTCGCAATGAACGAGTAAGCGCGGATATAAAACGAGGCGACTGCAAGAAAACTTCAAAGATATCTACAGCGAAAAATATTTTTGCTCGTTACTTTTATCCTCTCACCCTGTATGAAGAAATGGAGACAGTGGAGCTTGATGTGATGGGTGCTTTGGCTGACCATACTTGGTCACTAAAGAGGGGAAGAGACGATGCAAGTCGTGACATTATAGAGGTGCTAACTACGATGCTCGGACGTGAAAATCCCGAACTACTTGAGTTTGTAAGAGCGAATGGTATGAGTAAACAACTAGAGTCGAAAGCAAAAGATAAAGAAGCTATAGCAATTACGAATAGTCTTAATAAGTCTATAGAAGATAGCAAAGGTCAGTTTATCTTTCTCAAAGAGAGTATGTACTATTCAGCAGCAGCGGGGAAGGTCAGGCGTATGAAACGTGATGATCTTTCTGAAGATGTACTCACTGCTATTGGTTTACTTAAAATTGCAGAAAATAACACAGCCATCGATGGAGTAGGTTACAAAGCTACTGCTGATAAATTCTATATTACGGAGGAACTAAATTTTGACTTCGACGAATGATAAACAAACTAGAGGCAAGGGAGCAAAGCCTTCCATGCTACACACCAACGTGCGACTACCTAAGTATGTAGTAGATTACTTCAAAGAGTTTCCTAGCTATACCAAAGAAATACGTAGGGTACTTGAGGAACACGTTGACAAAGCAGATAAGGAAGGGGCTACTCGCGTAGCCCTAGACCAACAACGATGGCAAGACATTCTTGCTGAAGATGAGAACTGGCCTAACGATGGAAACATTGTAGGGATAAAGGAGGACGATGATGAATAATGAAGACTTCTGGAAATGGATGGACACTTGCCCAACTCATAAGTGGGAGGTAGTCCAACACGAAGACGATTACTGTCGAATTATATTTCCACTTGAGGAGAACGATGATGAGTGAAGATTTGAATTACAACACATGGACAACGGCAGACTTGCAAAGTTTGTTTGATGAAATAGCAGCAATTCTTGAAGAACGGTATGGAATACTTCAAAAGGAGAACGATGATGAGTAAAGAAAAAAAATATAGCGCAGAAGCTTGGGACGTAGTGTATTACTTGGTGGATGAAGATGGTAATCCAAAAGAAGATAAAGACGGCAAAGTTGAACTGTATTCTAATCCTGACGGGGACTACTCCTATATGTCAGATCACATTGATATTGACCAATTAGAAAAATATAATCCAGAAGTACCGAGCCTTAAGCAACCAACCCAAGATGCTTTTATTAAAATGCTTTTAAACGATGACACAGGAGAACGATGATGAAGAAACAAAAGGATGATGGGTCTTGTCCTACTCTAGCAGAGGTACGCAAGCGAGACCCGACAATGAACGAAAGCAAGTACGCATCCTACAAGCGAGGATGGCTACAAGTTAAAAACAAAAAGATAGCCCTTCCAAAATCTGCATAGGAATTCCTATGCAACCTTCCTACTATACCCCGCTTTCGGGCGGGGTTCTTTTTACTTTACAAAGTCCAACCTTTAAGCTATTCTATCTGAATGGCTCTTACCCCCGAAAAGAAAGTTAAGAATAAAGTAGTCAAGCTACTGAAAGAATACGAGGCTTACTACTTCTTCCCTGCAACCTACGGCTTTGGTCGTAGCGGTGTGCCAGATATAATTGTTTGTTACCGAGGACGTTTCATTGGTGTGGAATGTAAAGCAGGTGCAAACAAACCTACCCCATTACAAGAACGAGAGCTTACCGCTATTAACAAAGCCAAAGGCATAACATTTATAATTAACGAAGATAACTTAGGAGTGCTCCAAGAGTACTTAGCATCCCATGAACCTACTCACCCTTGACTTTGAAACTTACTACTCAAAAGATTTTAGTTTAAGTAAACTCACTACTGAAGAATATATACGTGACCCTCGTTTTGAAGTCATCGGAGTTGCTGTTAAATGCAATGGGCAGGAACTATCATCAAGCAGAGCTGCTGCGGCACAATGGTTTTCTGGTAGCAAGAACCAAGTAAAACAATTTTTATCTCAGTTTGATTGGTCAAACTCTGTGGCTTTAGCCCACAACGCTATGTTCGACATGGCTATCCTTAATTGGCACTTTGGTATTAAACCCAAGTTGATTGCTGATACGTTAGCAATGTCACGCGCTATCCACTCTATTGAAGTGGGTGGGGGGTTAGCAGCTTTATCTGAGTATTACGAACTAGGTAAGAAAGGAACCGAGGTGCATGACGCGATAGGTAAGAAGCGTTTGGATTTTACACCCCAAGAATTAAAAGCATATGGTGGGTACTGCATACAAGACGTTGAGCTGACGCACAAACTATTTAAGGTGTTGAGAAAAGGGTTTCCTAATTTTGAACTGTCGTTAATAGACTTAACCCTACGTATGTTTACCGAACCTGCTCTAGAATTAGATAAAGATATACTTGACCAGCATTTAAAAGAAGTAGTAGATACTAAAGCAGCTCTAATGGCTAAGATTACCCATGAGAAAACACAACTGACTTCTAACCCACAGTTTGCTGAGTTGCTCCGTGAGTACAACATTGAACCCCCTACGAAGGTAAGCCCTGCTACAGGTAAAGAGACGTTTGCTTTTGCCAAAAGTGATGAAGGTTTTAAGGCGCTTCAGGACCACAAAAATCCGTCGGTACAGGCTCTTGTAGCTGCTAGATTAGGAGTAAGGTCTACCATCGAAGAAACAAGGACACAGCGATTCTTGGACATTGCCAGTAGGGGCAAGCTACCCATACCACTACGCTACTACGCTGCCCACACAGGCAGATGGGGTGGGGATGACAAGATTAATATGCAGAACTTACCGCGAGGCAGTGAGCTTAAAAAAGCAATGTGCGCTCCAGAAGGGTACAAGTTTGTGGATTGTGACCTATCTCAGATAGAGGCGCGGACTCTGGCGTGGTTGTCTGAGGAGGACGAATTGGTTCAAGCGTTCGACAGGGGTGATGATGTATACAAAATGATGGCCTCTGCTATCTACGATAAGCCCGAAGATGACATATCAAAAGAAGAACGGTTTGTGGGTAAGACTACTATACTAGGTGCAGGGTATGGAATGGGCGCACTTAAGTTTAGAAACCAGCTCAAGAACTTTGGAGTGGAACTGGAACAGGAAGAATGTGAACGTATTATAAAGGTATACAGAAGCACTTATGCGGGTATACCTAAGCTATGGAGAGCGGCGGGCGACAAATTAGATATTATTATGCAAGATAAAGTTGCTTACTTTGGCTGCTCTAAAATACTTATGGTGGATGGTGTTAAAGGTATAAAGCTCCCTAACGGTTTATATGTTAAGTACCCAAACCTAAGAAGGGAGAGGGACGAAGATGGCAGGACTGAGATTGTATACGACACGCGGAAAGGTCGATCCATTATGTCTACTAGGATATATGGAGGCAAAGTTATTGAGAACGTGTGCCAAGCACTGGCAAGAATTGTTATTGGTGAACAGTTGCTTCGTGTAGCACAGAAATATAAAGTTGTTATGACGGTACATGATGCTATAGGTTGTATAGTCCCAGAGGATGAAGCCGAGGAAGCGATGCAGTTAGTAGAGAAGGTTATGAAAATAAAACCTAAATGGGCGCTTGATTTACCCCTCGATTGTGAGGGAGGTTATGGTAATTCTTATGGAACTTGTTAGCCCCAGTGGGCGGTGGGCGGGGTTTTTATTCATTCTTCCCTAAAAACACCCACAGCGTATAACGTGAGTCTCCTTTGAAGCGGCTTTAAGCAGTTTCCCACTCTCTCATGTGTATGCGCCGAAGAAACCACGCTACGGTTAGACGTGTCTTAAGGGTTTACTCCTTTTTTCCTTGGGGGCACGCACTAAATTTGAGGATAATATGAAAATAACTATAGAACTTGATGACCACGATACGAACGACAAGCACGTTGAGAAGTTTCTTAAGCTACTTGAAAGAATTGTAATTGCAATAGAAGACGAGCCACAGGAAGACGAGGGTGAGTGATGACCTTACCACAAACATTTGTTCTAGATGTAGGGCTACTTCAGAAGAAGTACTTAACATGGATACACACAAACGTGTGGGGTGGTACTGCTTGAAGTGCCATTACTTTGAGAAAGCAATACTGCGTGAAACAGTTATATACAAGAAAGGAGAGGAATATGTTGTATGAATACAGTTGCACTATACGATCTATTACGGATGGTGATGGGTTACGCGTGGACATCGACTTGGGTTTTGGTGTCACTCTTAGGGGTGACGATGGTAGGGGCGTTAATATTCGTTTGTTTGGAATTGACGCACCCGAATCTCGCACTAGAAATAAGAAGGAGAAGCTACATGGGTTACTCGCAAAAGAATGCGTCAAGAAGGAATGTAGAGTTGGAGAAACGTACGTCCTTAGAACGAAGGAGAAAGGAAAATTTGGTAGATGGTTGGGAGATATCAAAACGTCAAAGGGATGGATTACGAAGTTCTTACTCCAATCAAAGTTGGCTGTTCCTTATGAAGGACAGAATAAAAAAGAAATTAAAGCAGCTCACGAAAAGAACCGACAAGAGTTAATCAAGATGGGACTACTATGACAACTTGGAGTTACAGTAAGGTTAACTCTTTTAAACAATGCCCTAAAAAATACTACCATATGTATGTTAAGAAAGATGTTAAGGATACAGGTAGCGTTGCTACAAGGTATGGCAACTTAGTGCATAAAGCTGCTGAAGAATATATAAAAGACGGAAGTGAGTTACCAAAAAAGTACGACTTTATGCAGCGCACTCTCGATACTTTTAATAACATCAAAGGGGACAAACATTGTGAAATTAGACTTGGGGTAGCTAAGTATGATGATGTCTACGAACCTACTAAATTCTTTGCAAAAAATGTTTGGTACAGGGGTATAGCTGACTTACTGATAATAAACGAGGACAAAGCGTATCTTATAGATTATAAGACAGGCAAAAGTGCAAACTATGCGGATACTAAACAGTTAGATTTACTTGCAGGGGCGGTCTTCATAAACTTTCCTGAAGTAAAAAAGATAAAGTCCGCTCTGTCTTTTGTAGTATGTAAAAAGTTTATATCTAAAGAACACACAGCCGATATGTATAAAGCATACATAAATGTATTCGATGAACTACTAGAAAGAATTGAAGCGGCTTCTAAAGAAGATGTATGGAACGCAGTTGAAAGTGGGTTGTGTAAATTTTGCCCCGTTACTAGCTGTGAACATAACAGGAGGTAGTTATGAGTTACTACGCAATAATAGTGGATATTGGAGATACAACGTTTGTAGATGGGCATTATGCGGATGAAGATTTAGCAAGCGATGCTTTTGTGCGTTGGAAGGAAACTTACCCAAACCTACATTTTGATTTCTGCACTGTACTGGGTAAAGGGTGGATAGCAGATGAACTTTATATGGCTAACAATAGAAAGACTTTGGAGATTGCTAACGAACGTGGAAAAGCTGCGGTAGCAGCCGTCGATGAAAACGTAATACATTAAGGAGTAAGAGTGCGACCTATATACGAAAAAGATGAAGATAGAACTAAGGAACAGATTATCTTCCAAATGCTTGCTAAAAAATTAAATTGCGTATGTATAACTACGCCTAAGTTAAGCAGAATAGATAGACTAATTTGCACCAAGAAAGGAAAATTAAAAGCGTTAGTAGAGTTAAAGGTAAGAACCAATAAACACGATACATATCCTACATATATGTTAAGCGCAGCTAAATACAGAAAGATGCTCTCTCTAGCAGATGCGTTAAAAGTA
>Ga0315315_10001084_pt1 | contig 24700 bp, 20 predicted proteins | sample M140m3416metaG_FD_203699 | JGI IMG/M metagenome (GOLD analysis project Ga0315315, IMG submission 203699) | Ammonia-oxidizing marine archaeal communities from Monterey Bay, California, United States - M1 40m 3416 | ecosystem: Environmental > Aquatic > Marine > Intertidal zone | place: USA...
CCAGACCCTAACCTCTTGGCTCAATTTGATTTACTTGATGATTCATCGTTCTGAACACAATCCACAACTTCCGTTTTATGTAAATATCCATCCTGAATAGGATAGTTTCGAAATCTTATGGAATAGTATTTCTCAAACCAATCTGAAATGTCGTTTTCAATTTCCAAATCATAATCCGGGTCCACATGGAACGTCTTACCCTGTACGGGTTCACGAATTTCGCTATCTTCCACTACCAACACACCTGACTTAAAAACATACCTTGGTAATTCGAACATGATTTGTTTATTTTCATGCGGCAGATAAACGGTGATATCAGCATCGGCTCCAGGCCCCAGATGACCTTTGTTCTTCAAGCCGAGAATTTTGGCTGGGCCAGCTCTGGTAATAATACAAATCTCATTCAGTGTATATTCCCGTTTGAGGTCAGCAAGAATACAGCGATTCACCACTTCCGGATGAACTGTTTTCAATATATCGTTCCGATAGGTGCTGTCCATCAACAAACGAATAATCTGAGGGTAGGCAAGAAAAGATGCGCCATTCGGAGAATCGGTGCTCATAACAACACGCCACGGATCATCTACAAGTAGGTACCACTCCAAACCAATCGCCCATTGCAGGCCGTGAACGAGGCTTTCATTACGATATTTAATGGGGGCGATACCACATCCGGATTCCATTTCTGTATCCGCACTGAACCATTTTGTTCCATATACATTATGCAGATAATAGCCCAGCGGGCCGTCTCCGGTCATGCTTGTTGTTTCTCCGAACATAATATTACCGACATCGACGGTGATGTTATCATGCGTATTTACATAATCAGCAAGTTGCTGAGTACGACTACAGAACGTCTCCTCTACACCTTCGCCTCCACCATAACTATGGAATTGGATATGCGTGATATGGCCTTTATGGCCTTCTAACGCATCCATGGTATTGAGAGTGGTCGAGTAATTGCCCGGCATTCCCAGATTGTTGCAATGGATATGGACCGGATGAGGCAAACCGATCTCATTGGCCGTTCTCGTCAATCCTGAGATAATCTGACGAGGTGTCACGTCATAATGATCCACGATCTGATCAATCGTATCTACATTTCCTCTAGGGTGATGTTTCCACACTTCGACACCGCCGGGATTCACAAGCTTTGGAGCATAGCCTTTTGCCGCTCCCAACAGCCACGGCAAGAAACTTTTTAGCTTTCCGGGTTCCTCATCAGCAATCGACTTCATCACAAAGTGATTATTGCCGGTAAGAACGAAAAACCCTTTATCGATACAAGGGGTATCTTCAAGTTCTTCATGGGCATGTCGAGCCGAAAGGGGAGGCACGGCAGCATCAAAGGCTGTGGTATAACCAAGCCCGATATACTTGTAGCCAATAGCAAAGGTGCTCGGCACGCTGCCCATCGTTCCACTGTGTGTCTTTAAAGTGCGTTCGACAACAGAATCACGGCGTTTATCTTCCGGTCGCATTTTGCGCGCCATATTGACTTTAGGGCCAGCAATATGGCAGTGCATATCAACCCCGCCAGGCATCACAACATAACCAGCCATATCAATAACCCGGCCGGCGCGGACACCCGGGCCCGGCGGCTCCACTATTTTATCGTCCAGGATCCATATATCCTGCACTTGACCATCCACTCCATTTAATGGATCGTAAACATATCCACCAGCAAGCTTTAAGTACGATGTTGTCATGTGGTTTATACCAGTAAACTAATAGTTGTTTTCAGCAGAAAAGAGACTCATGTCCGATTCCGCTCATCTTCAAATGGCCATAGATCAAATCACAGCCGCTCGTCGTTACACCAAAACCCTATTGGAAGATATCGACCAAAATGACTGGTTTCGACAACCTGTTGCCGGGATTAATCATGTTGCCTGGCAGATCGGGCACCTGGCTATGGCTCAATATGGCCTGGTGCTTTTCCGCCAACGCGGTCGGAAATTAGAAGACACGGAATTAATGTCTTCGGCCTTCCGGAAAAAGTTTTCTCGTGGAACCACTCCTAATCAGGATCCTGATTTTTATCCCATGATTGAAGAGATTCATGATGTGTTTGAACGAGTTTATCGTCAGTCGATAGAAGAGCTCGCCACGTATCCTCTAGAACAATTAAATGACCCTGTCGAAGATCCGTATGCAGCCTATCCCACCAAATTGGGGTGCCTCATCTTCTGCGCTCATCACGAGATGTTACACGCAGGTCAAGTCGGCATGCTACGCCGATTACTCGGCAGCGACCCCATCCGCTAAGTGACGAACAGGGCGTAAGCTGGAGTCATCTTCGCTGGCTGGAACTTCCAGAGCAATTAATTCCTGTACCCGTTTCTCGATCCCCTGAAGAATCTCCATATCGCTCGGGTGATGGCAGTCAAAGGCCGGTCGTAACGGAATTGGCACATCGTCCATTCGATAAACCGTCCCCGGAATGTTAATCCCATAAGTGGCCACGGTAAAGGCAACTTCTGCCGCTCGAGTCGTCGGAGTTTCTTTTGGGTCAAAGGCAATATAAGGAATCGATTTCAGATGTTGCCGGGCCGGTTCACTAAAGTTCGCCATGGGATCACTGGCAATAATAATAGCGGCATCAGCTTCCTGACGGGCTAATACGTCCGAAGCTGTATATTCACCCGGGTTAAAACGGGGATAGCCTCGAGCCAAATTGACTCCAAATGGATACCCGGTCCGCCATGCAACGACATTGTCCGCACCCGTTACATTTCCATGACCTCGATTTGGCTTACAAACAAAACGCGTGTGTTGGTTCATGTCACGAGTCAGTGCGAGGAGAGCTTCAGTATTGGCATGTTTACCACGAGTCATGGTTAGTCCCATACCAAAGAAGCAAACCCCAAAACGGGACGCTTTCATGCGATCCATGAGGTCTTGCCAGACGGCAAGTTCCACGCCAGTATCAGCCAGAACTTGTTCTGCCTCCAACTCAACTCCGGCACACAGTGCACGCAGTGTCCACAAAGCTTCAAAATCTGAACGTGGTTTCAGCTGAATAAAAATATCAGCTGTCTTGGCAGACTTTGTCTTGCGAACATCAATGACGACACAAGTACGATCTTTACGACCATTGGGAACAAACATTCCCTTGGGCATCAGGCTATAGCGAGTGAAGTGACGCGGGTGACTCTCCGCAGGATTGGAACCCCAAAAGATAATCAAATCTCCACGGTTTCGCACTTCACCAAGAGAGCAGGTAACTTCGCCAACCCCCTGAAAGGCCATCCCCGACGGGCCGTGACAAACAGAGGTAGTGGTGTCAACATTGGCACCTACCCAATCGGCAATACTCACGGCCACTCTTTGTGATTCCGTGGTAGTATCACTGAGACCATACATTAACGGATAGCGGGCTTTCGTGAGAATCTGAGCAGCACGCTCGATTCCTTCTTCTACAGAAGCTGGCTTGCCCTGGATAAGGCAGGATGGACGATCGTCCACGGAATGATTTAGAAACCAGGCCTTACCCAGCACACATGCGCGCTTGGCCTTGGTGATTTCATGACCTTGGACCGTCAATTCGATGTCGTCGCATACACATCCACAAAATGTGCATGTTGCATCTTCGACTATTTTTAATTCCGGTTCTTGTTTCGACGCATCAGGTGTAACAGTAGCCATTTGGTTATGCTCCACTGTGCGTGCGATATCAATCTCGTTCAGACCTGACTGGTTAATACCAGTTCGCACGAATCAGTCTGACCGACGGGAGCTTCGCTCCAGTTAAATTCTCCTGTTAGTTGGTACTTCGACGGGCTTTACTCACGCGGAGCATCGATTTTTTCCATCGTCACGTCAAATCCCTTACTTGTAGGCATGCCTGTGCCATGTGTATCTCCACCCATGAGTCGACTCGAATAGTCTCCATAGGCGATAAACAACAGGCCGGCCGGCAATTCACCCTTCTTAGCTACTTTCGTCCGAATATCAATTTGACCATGCTCGCTAGTAACGCGAACCCAGTCACCTGGTTCCAGACCGAGCTCTTCCATATCCTCGGGGGAAACCTGTAAGACCGAAATTTCGCTCTGATAGGTCTCCTCGAACTTACCTTCATTAATTCCCACGCCCTGTTCGCTGGTTCGGCCGGGGATGATAATATAAGTTTTGGACATGTCAGTTTTTTCTAAAGGGTAGGCTCCCTTTTCCTACAACCCAAGTGGAGATAAGTACCTATCTAGTTAAAATCGGCACTTTTCCCGCTGGTTATCAGTATTTATTGTGAACTCCCTTCCGTATCTTCGCTAGTGCCCATCCAGAGCTTAGGCCGCCCCAGCCAAACTGGTCAAAGAACTACTTTTGCAAATCGAAGGCACATTTTACCCAGACATATACTGGCTGTTTTTTTATCCGTATTTGTTAGAATCTAGTCACTATGGTTGGCCGGATCTTAGATTTAAGAAAGTTTTATTGTGTTGGATTTGCATGAGAAAATTGAAGACGCTGTAGCGGAAATCAAGAAACATTGGGACAAAACACCTCACGCAGGTGTCATCCTAGGCACAGGACTCGGTAGTCTCGTTAAAGAAATTGAGGTTGAAGTCACTATCGACTACGGTGATATTCCACACTTCCCGTCCTCCACTGCCATCAGCCATGCTGGACGGCTCGTCTGTGGGACATTGGCTGGGCTGCCTATCGTCGCCATGGAAGGCCGCATGCACATGTATGAGGGCTATCCGTTAAAAATGATCACGCTGCCAGTCCGCGTTATGAAAGCTTTAGGTGCAGAGCTTTTGGTAGTATCCAACGCATGTGGTGGTATGAATCCAAATTACCGTTGCGGCGATATCATGATCATCGAAGATCACATTAACCTGATGGGGGACAACCCACTGATAGGCATCAATGACGACCGCCTTGGACCTCGCTTCCCTGACATGTGCGAGCCCTATCAGCAACCTCTAGTAGATCGTGCCTTAGCTATCGCCCGTAAAGAAGACATCGTCGCTCATAAAGGGGTGTTTGTTGCCGTTGCGGGGCCCAATCTCGAGACTCGCGCCGAATATCGATTCTTAAGAACCATTGGTGCTGACGTCGTTGGTATGTCCACGGTACCGGAAGTAATCGTGGCAGTACACTGCGGCCTACGAGTTGTTGGATTCTCCATTATCACGGACATGTGTTTACCCGATGCTCTCAAGCCCGCCAATGTTGAAGAAATTATTGCCGTGGCCAATGGCGCTGAGCCTCACCTGACAACGTTGGTGAAAGGCGTTCTGGCTGAGGAGAAATCATAAGTTAGAAAATGCCAATAGCATCCTCGCATTACCAGCAAAAGATTGACGAAGCCACCAACTTCGTTCGTGACCGTGTAAATTCAGTACCCCGTGTTGCCATCATTCTGGGTACGGGGCTAGGAAAACTTGCAACTCACATTAAGCCGGAAGTCACCCTCCCCTACGACGAGATTCCTCATTTTCCACAGTCAACAGCATTAAGCCATCAGGGGCAGCTTGTCCTTGGAACACTTGAAGGTATACCTGTCGTTGCCATGCAAGGGCGATTCCATCTATATGAAGGCTACTCCTCTTCGGATGCCGTACTACCCGTGTACATCATGCAAAAGCTTGGAGCTGAATTCCTGGTTGTTTCCAACGCCAGTGGTGGTGTCAATCCTAAATTCACTGGCGGCGACATCATGGTAATGAACAGCCATATCAATCTGATGTTCCGTAGACATTCAGAGCTGGGAGGCCATAACGCTATCCCCGGTTCTCCTGATCAGCCCGGCACACTTATCTACGATCGCGAACTAATCGACCTGGCACTTCAAACCGGGCGTGAACACAACTTCTACGTACATGAGGGCTGCTACGTAAGCCTTACGGGGCCCAACTATGAAACGCGTAGTGAATACCGAATGGTGCGTAAGATTGGTGGCGATGTCGTAGGAATGTCTACCGTCCCTGAAGTCCTCACAGCTCACTCGTTGCAGATGCGAGTTTTGGCATTATCCGCCGTCACGAATATTGCCAAACCAGATACGCTCTCTGAAACAACTGCTGAGGAAGTCGTGGACATTGCCCGTCTGGCAGAGCCCCGTCTTACAGCGATCGTGATCAGCTTACTCCGCACGCTTTAGTCGGCACCGTCTTGCCGCTGTTGCTCTGCTTCAAATTGCCCCCGAAGCCTGGCAAACTCCGCACGCAGTTGCATCAATTCAAGCTGCAATTCATTGAACATATCCAGCGTCACCTGCGGGGCCGGCGCGTTACTCTCACAGTCCTGCGTTTTATAAATAGGTAACTCGAACCCCGGTTGATTCTGATCTCTGCTTTCGTCACTCATCTATTGTTCCATCCATTTCCAGCCGACCGGCACCTGCAATTCCATTTCGGCCATCTGTGCCCAGGGCGTATCCGCGTGGGCTGTTTTCACTCGTTCGAGATACTCGACCGCTCTTTCTCCAATCTTCTTTACCGCGCTACCAGCTTCAGTCTCTTCAGCGGGCGTAAGCAACCAGCGAGTACTGCCTTCATTCTCAAACGATTTGCCTCGCTTCAATGCAGCCAACATGGCGTTGTAACCTTCGACCCGGGATTTGGCCGCGAGAATACGTCCCATCGCTAAATCGTAGCCGGCTTGCCACCGCAACTTGGTCAGTTGCTCTCGATCAGATTCACCGGCAACAAGCATGTTATAAGCCGCATTTAGTGCGGGTTCTATCTGAGCGGCCCCTAGCTGAGCCTGACTTAGAGCCTGATTTAATCGTGTCACATCTACTCCATCAAAATCGACCTGATAATTGATCAACGTTGGGATATTCTTCATTTGTGCGACTTCCAGCAACGCTTTGACAGCTCTGTTAGCCTGAATCATCTCATCATACTTCGCTCGACTGACATAGTCGGGAGCATATTTTGACATGGTCGAGCCGCCATAGGAACCGATTAATGCGACCGGCCGGCTCCCCGGACGACTGAGCATCGAAGAAGTATAACCAGGAGCTTTCAATCCAAGGAAGACACCACCACTGCTACGACACAACAACTCCCATGTAAAGGGGCCGTAGCCGCTATCGACAGTGTCCATACTCAAACCGACTGCAGGGTATGCAAGTAACAACTGCTCCAGGTCCCGAGTTTCCGGGCCCTGATTAATAAGCATTTTATTCCCTTGTCCGTTGGCTCCGGCTTCAACATGTTCAGGTAGGATCGCGCGTTTGCCAAAAGGAGCGTTCACGCCGATTACATATAAGGGCATTGCATACTTAGACAAATCCGGACGGATTTCAGCGGCTAGTTGCTGATCGTCACCCGCTTCATCTGTCACGACCACCAGAAACACTTCGTATCCGTGTTCGGCTCGCAGTTGTTTCACCTCATCAACAGCTGTTTTTAAGGCGGCAAAAGAATTTTCAATTCCGGTATTGTCGACAGGAATCGTTGAAAAGGCAGCCTTCGCTTCTTTCAATTCGCGTGTCACCGGCAAGGTGCATTCAACTGTCTCGCCAAATGTATAAATAGCCGTGTGTAGGTTATGCTCGTCGATTTTATCCTGGGATTCCTGTTCAAGTATTTCATGCTCGACAGCAAGTTCGTCGTAATAGTACTGAACCTGTAAGCGAATACCATCCACCATATTCGCGGCACTATTACTACGGTCGATAACCCAAGCAACCACGGTGGGCCCTTCCTGCCGACTAGCATCAATCCGTTCAAGTAACTTGGTAACCTCCGGTTGAATGACACCTGCGGTATTTACCAATCGACGAGGAGGAGCTTCCGCTTCAAGACCGAGCCCCAATGTACGTTTAGGCTCCTTCTTCTTTGGACGGATGTCACCCTGCGGGTTTAATGGAATATCCACACCCGGTACCAACTCACGAGGCTGGTCATTCTTTGTCTGTTCGGCTTGTTCGGTCTGGCTACAGCCGAAGACCAATACCGTCAGGACAAGGCTGCATGCTTTCAGGATTTTCATTTCTGGATCTATTCGGTTCATTTCTCGGTCAACAATTTCCAACGATTCAGTTCAACTGAGTTTATTGTATCTGTTACGTCATTTATGATAGAGGCCATCTTATAAATAAGGAATTCCGATGTCGTTCGCACATTTAACTTTGGCTACCCAGGATGTTGTAGCCTCCAGTCAGTTCTTTCAAAACACCATGGGGTGGACGCCTATTTCCCGGCCTGGCAATATCGACCGGACGGCAGACTGGCTCAATATTGCTCCAGGTCAACAGCTTCACCTGCTGCGGGTCGAAGGCTTTGAAGTGTCCACATTTGAGGCTGAATTTGGTAGACACTTTGCCGTCTTTTATAAGGGCAGCCAATTTAACTCGCTGAAAGCACGTCTGGTTGAAAACCATGCCGAACTGATAAATCCAATCCGAGACACTCCATTTGAACGATTCTTCTTTAAAGATCCCAACGGCTATATTTTTGAGGTGATAGACGAAGAAGGCTATAGGCCAGAATAGGACTATAGCCTTCTTGTATACTTAAGTGGTGTTATTACCGGATCTATTTTTCGTCGGAGCTTTCGACTACCCAGATATTTCGATAACGTACGGGACAACCATGATTCTGCAGGAACACAGGACCTGGAGCAGCCCCGGCTGGCAAAGGGGCGGCTGTCGTATTGCGTCCACCTGGTAACTGAATCTTATCGTGGATTTTAACCCCATTATGATAAACCGAAACGAATGGATGCTTCACAACCTTTTCGTTATCGTCATATCGCCCAGCAGTGTAGTAGATATCATAAGTCTGCCAGGTTAGCGGGGGAAACGCCATGTTGATTGGAGTTTCAGAAACGCTATAGATTCCGCCGCATTCGTTCATCGCACCGTGCAGGCCAAATGAATCCAACATCTGTACTTCATATCGCCCTTGAACATAAATGCCGGAATTACCTCGGCCCTGACCACGATCAAGCGGTTGGTAAGGTATTCGGAATTCCAGATGAACATGGTGATCCTGGAATAAATTCTTACTGGTCGTTCCTTCCATCAACAAGCCATCGTCAGACAAACGACCATTCTTCCATTGATCGACGTTAGAACCGTCGAATAAAACAACGGCTCCCTTAGGAGGTTTTTTACCAAGGGTCGGGCTCTTCCGATGGACTTTTTTAAGAACCGGACCAACGCTACCATCAGTATCAAACAAGGCAATGCCATCTTTGGCAAGGACGGCTGATCCTTGATCTGAAGTAAACTTTACTTCGCCGTTTTCCAATTTGCCATTAGCTCGAACAACCTTAGACTTGTCTCGGCCGAATCCATCACCCGGCAGTCCTCCTGGATAAAACGAAATCGCAAACTCTCCATTCCCAAGCGCAATGATCTGGGCTCCGGCTTTGGATGTTTCACCATCGTTTTCAAAAGTGCCTGTATACTCACCCTGAAGAGCGTAGTCGCTATCCACTTTAGCTGGGTCGGTAATCTTGGGGCCTGCGGCATTGGCAGTGACGACGCCGCCAATCAGAAGTGCCACAGCCATTGCTGTTCGCATCAGTGTACGGTACATATTCTTTGTTCTCCTGAAGTTAATCCCTACGAAGTAGGGCTGGGACTTTGATTCATTATTGGATTCATTGTCGGATTAACCTTCTATGTTTAATATGAAGGGAAGCTATATTTTGGTACCTCCCGCCCCATCTTGCAAGCAACCCCGACCCCTCGTAGCTATTTTCCATGAAGATCACAATTGAGTATTACGGCATCCCGCGACAACGTGTCGGTATCGCCCGGGAATTTTATGAATTTGATGGCGAGGAAATGGGTATTCATGACATAATCCGGACAGTCGCCAAGAAGCATCCCGCGTTCGAGAAACACTGCATGGATGGTGACATTCTCAACAAGCATATGGTGGTCAATCTGAACGGGAACCAATTTTTTCAATCCGAAGATGGTCTCGCTTGCGATGGAGACGCGTTGTTAATCCTCTCAATGGATGCGGGAGGATAAAGTGAGCACAGCGAACGGTTATCATCAGCAATATCTGGAAGTTAATGTGTCCACTGGCACGGCAACGCAACATGAGCTGGACACCGCCGTCTTACAACAATCGATCGGAGGAAGTGGACTTGGCACACACCTTTTACTTGAGCATGAATCATGGAAACACGATCCGCTTGCGTCCGAAGCGAGTATCGTTTTCGCATTTAGCCCACTGGTTGGTAGCCCGTTAACCACTAGCGCTAAATTTGCCGTTGTTAGTCGAAGCCCGCTTACCGGACGAATTAACGACTCTCTAGCCAGCAGTACGTTCGCTATCGCCGGGAAACGTACGGGGAACGATGCGCTGCTAATCAAAGGACGAGCCGTCTCGCCATCGATTCTGGTTATCGAGGAAAATCATATCAGTCTCAAACCCGCTGATCACCTGTGGGGGCTTCCGGCTGAAGACGCGGAATTACAACTACGAGAGGAATTTGGCAATAACTTCTCCTTTGCCGTCATTGGGCCCGCTGGCGAAGAGCTCGTGCGGTACGCTACCATCTCCCATAGCGGACGTCATGCAGGTCGAGGAGGCAGCGGTGCTGTCCTTGGATCCAAGAACATCAAAGCGATTGCTGTTCGAGGAAATAAAAGAGCTGCCTGGCACGACACCGCAGGGCTCATCGAACAGGCGCGTGATCTGTCACAACGCTCCTTTGGCCCGGCGACCGAAAAATACCGGGAACTAGGTACGGCAGCCAATGTATTGGTTTTTAATCGGCTTAACTGCCTACCGACACGCAACTTCCAAAAAGGTTCATTCGAAAAAGCCGAAGAGCTGTCGCCCGAAGCGATGAACATAGCTCGCGAAAAGATAAGAGAAAGTTGTGCCGCCTGTACCATCGGGTGTACTCACGTCTACTCGATCCCCGTCGACGGGCGGCCATCTCGCACTCGTATTGAATATGAAAATCTATTTGCATTAGGGCCACTCTGCGAAGTGAGTGATCAACAGACGGTGCTACAAGCCTCTCAGCTTTGTGATCATTACGGTCTTGATACCATCAGTACCGGCGGGACAATTGCCTTCGCCATGGAGTGCGTGGAACGGGGATTTCTTAATGAAAGCTGGTTAACATTTGGCAGCGGTGACGCACTACTGCAAGCCATCCACATGATCGGTCGCGGGGAGGGTATTGGTGTAAGGCTCGCTCTGGGAAGCCGCGCATTGGCGTTAGAACTAGGCAAGAACACTATTGCCTTTGCCCCTCAAGTAAAAGGGCTGGAACTTCCCGGCTATGAACCGCGAGCTCTCCAAACAATGGCACTCGGTTTTGCCGTGGGAACCCGTGGGGCCGACCATAACCGTAGTGGAGCCTACGAAGTCGACTTCTCAGAAGAGGTTGACCGTCGCAATGCCAAGGTACATCAGGCTCGCCTGGCCGTGGAAACGGAGGACAAGGCGGCTATGATGGACTCCCTTATTCTCTGTAAATTCCTGCGTGGCGTTTTCGACGATTACTTTTCCGAATGTGCTACCATGCTCAACCTCATTACGGGCTGGGGATTAAAGGCCAATGACCTAATCGCCATCGCAAAAGCAATTATTGACTCCAAAAAACGATTTAACATCCTATGCGGGTGGTCTCCCGAAGAAGATACACTGCCCGAGCGTATGTTAACTTCGGCATTAGAAGACGATCGTGACGCAAAACTAAACCGAGAAACTCTTGAAGCACTCGTGAAAGCTTACAATTTAGAACGCGGCTGGAACGAAGCCGGCTTTCTACCCGGGACCTCAGCAGGACCGTAGGAAGGCTACCAGACTCTCAACGGCGAGGTCCATATTCTGTTCGAGCGTTCGCCCGGATTTTTTTCGAGGCTTAAAGCTATGGTCACCATCGGCCAGCCAGACTTTTTTAATTTGGGAAGGAAGATTCATCCTCTTCACTTCGTCTTGATTGCCAAACGTATCGCGTTCACCCTGGATAATCATCGCCGGTACTTTAATGTCTACAAGATGAGTAGTTCGAAGTTTGTCTGGTTTCCCAGGTGGATGAAAAGGGTAGCCCAGGCATATCAACGCACCGACGTATTCAAGATGAGTAGACATCGAAGCAATTCGACCACCCATCGACTTACCACCAATGGCCAGCTTTTGCCCTGCCTTTAATGGTGTGCCTACATTCCGGACAACATCTTCCCAGGCAATCAGAAGCTTGTTCATAGCGTCCGGCGGTCGCCGTCTACTTTCCTCAACAGCACGTACCATATAGGGGAAATTAAAGCGCCCGACGCGCACGCCTTGTTTAGAAATGGCCTCTGCCACATAACGCATAAACGGCGAATCCATTCCCGCTCCAGCACCGTGAGCTAACACCAAGGTCCATTCTGCCGACTTTGGGCCATTCCATTGTAAAGAAGGCATGCTGATTATTTCACGCCAGGTGCCGCGACAAAGGAAAGGACTTCTGCACCATCTTCCGTATTCCAGATTTTAACCGCACCATCAAAGGCTCCGCCGACAATACGCTTGGTTCCTTCATGAAAGGAAGAAGACAACGTCCAGTCCGCATGGCCACCATAATTGCGAATTTCTTTCTGAGTCGCCGCGTCAATCTGTCGAATTGTTTTGTCTGCGGACGAGGTAGTGATCATTCCACCTATCTTTTCCAGTTTGTATACTTCGCCGCCCAGGGCAAGCTCACCAACTTTTTTGGCATCGGCTGAATTCCACCAATGTACTTTATTATCGCCACCGGCAGTATAGATCTGATTGTTATCCGGGTGGAACGTTACCCCTTTGACTGGGTTGTTGTGGCCACTATAAGTCACCAGCAATTCACCCGTTTCAACATCAAACAACTTCGCGGTCTTATCGCGAGAACCAGAAGCCAAACGCTTTCCTTCGTTGTCCCAGGCTATCGCCATAATCCAGTCTGAGTGACTGGAAATGGTCCGAATGAGATTGCCTGCGGGGAATTCATAAATGCGAATGGAGCTGTCCGCACCAGCCACGGCCAATCGATCTCCAGCAGGATTAAACTGCACATCAAGTACGACATCCGAAGTCGTTCCCACCACGGACACTAATTCTCCACTGGTAGCATTGAAAATACGAGCTTCCCCCAGCCGTCCGGGAGCTCCGCCCGCGGCCACCAGATGCTGCCCATCTTTGCTAAAGCGAAGGGCGAAGGTACGTTGACCAACGTTTTGAATTCGCTTAAACAAGGACCCATCAGCTGTGTTCCATAAAACCACTTCGTGATATCCACCCGTGACAACCTGACTTCCATCCGGATTAAACGCGACCGCCGTGATCGGGACACTTCTGGGATAGGTTGCTGGTGGTACGGGATGAGTTGGTGCCGGCACGATCGTCGCGAGAGGCGCTTTCGGGTCGTCGGAATCATACTTGGCACCCTCGGTGATCCATTTCTCGAGCAAGGTAACTTCTTCCGCCGATAAGGGCTCCCCTTCAAGAGGCATTCGCTCGAATTCGTCTTCTGACTTAATACGTCTTAGTGACTCACTTTCGTCGTGATTTGCGGCTGTAATAGCTGCAGCTCCTGAGTCTCCTTCCCGTAAAAACCGCTCAAAGGTATCCACTCGATATCCACCCTCAGCCTTCTTGGGCCCATGGCAGGCAAGGCAGTTATTGATAAGAATTGGAGCAATATCGGCCTTAAAGCTGGCAGCTTCCTGTGCGTTAGCAAATGCAGGCAGTAATGACACAACACAAATAGTTTGGAGAACTCTATTCATTAGAATGATGTTACTTTCAATTTTTTTCTTAGTGCTGGAAGAGGAATTCGTTGGTGTTGAGAATCGCCCAGCAAATATCTTCCAAGGCCTCCACTCGATCTTCCTTGGACGCAATGTGATCTAAGCTTGCCTTTAATTCAGTTTCGCTTGGGTTCCGGCAAACTGCCAGATTATACAACAGCGTAATAATCTGACTATTGTCTTTACCGTCTGTCATGGATCGGCGAAAAGAGTTAGTTTCGCTCTTGAGTTTGTTGTAAATCAGGGGGCCATTAAAGAACTGAATCGCCATACTCAGGTTGGACTCATTTGTTCGCTCACAGGCACAAACAGTCTGCCGCTCGGGTTGCCCAAAAATCTTCAGGAATTCATTATTCACTAGATCGGGAGCTGGCAGATGAGTTGCCTTCGTTCCGGCTGGCAGGCCACCGAATGTTTCCGCGACCTGTGTGACGTGACAAATGGCATCCAATAACTGCTCCGCCGATAATAGACGTGGCTGGTAGTGCGAAAAATATTTCGTGTCATCTTCATTAAAGTCGTTTGGCTGATAGCTGGTTTGATAGGTACGGCTCTTGAGAATCGTTGCCAAGATCGCTTTGCGATCATAACCGTTCTCAACAAAATCTTTGGCGAGCTGGTCAAGTAGCATAGCGTTACTCGGGGGATTTGTATCACGGAAGTCATCTGCAGGCTCTACAATTCCTCTTCCAAACACCTGACTCCAGATTCGGTTCACTTCAATCTTTGCAAAGAAAGGGTTATCCGGCTTCGTTAACCAACTGGCAAAGTCCAAACGACGGTCAAATGCATTGGGATTCTCGATATCGCCCTGGCCCGGGACCCATGGCTTCATTTTTTGTTGGGTACGAGGCTGCGTTACTTCACCACTCTGTGAAACATAAATGAACATTTCATTGGTTCGCTTCGTGTTAGTGCGCTGAACTCGATTGAAGAAGGCAGCCATGCCATAGTAGTTATCCTGAGTCCAACGCTCAAACGGGTGATTGTGACATTTAGCACACTGCAGTCGGGCTCCCAGAAAAACCTGTGAAATGGTTTCAACACAATCGTTCATATCCTTAGATGTTCGATAAAAGTTGGCTGCCGGATTGCTAAAAGTACTACCTGTCGCCGTCAACAGTTCGGTAGCGAACTCATCATATGGTTGATTTTCGCGAAAAGACCGCTCTACCCACCGATAATACTTGTAGACACCTTCGTTCGTGACCTGGCCACTCGTTAAGCGAAGCAAATCACCCCATTTTAGCGCCCAGAATTTTGAATATTCGGGACGCTCAAGCAGTCTATCGACGATCTTAGCTCGTTTTGCGGGATCTACGTCTTCTGCAAAGGCAGTTACTTCTTCCAACGAAGGCAGGATGCCAATAACGTCCAAATAGACCCGGCGAACAAACTCTTCATCCGTACATAAATCAGAGGGTAAATACTTGAGCTGCTTGAGTTTTTGATCAACAGCGACATCAACATAGTTGTTTACCTGGGGGTCGTTCCAAACGAAATCCTCTACCTCTTCAACAAATGTAATGAAGCTCGATTCAATAAACTCCAGATAGCGAACCACCACTGCCACCTCACCACGCTTTAACCCTTCCACGAAACCATTGCGATCGACATCCGCGACTTCAACATCTGAGCTGGAGTACACAGCCAATGGCGTAACGTCTCGCACTCTTCCATCTGAATAGTGCGCCCAAACGCTCAACTGTTGCTGAACAGCTGGCTTCTTGAGAACACGGCCTGACTTTGGATAAACTTCAATTTTCACAGGCCGAGCAGCATCCGCGACATCCATCTTACAGCCTTCCTCGATCCAATCACGAATCACCGCATAGGCAGGATCGTCCACACGAATCTGTCTACCACCACCGTGAGCCACTTTCATCAGTGGCTTAAGCAGCAGCAGGCTGTTATCGGGATCGAGGCTATTGGTCCGCCGACCAAAATCTTCACGAATTAATGTCAACTCGTCCAGCTTTGGGTCAAAGGCTCGTAGTGATAGACGGAAGCCTCCTTTACCACTTGGTGAACCATGGCAGGCTCCGGCGTTACAGGAATTTTTACTGAGTGCAGCAAGTGTGTCATAAAGGAACGACACCGGCTGTGGTTCCTGCTGATTAGCCACCACAACTTTGACTGGTGCTGTCTTCCCTTCAAACTCAACATTTAGCGAACCTTCGCCATCCGCTTGGGGATATGCCACGGAACCTTTGACAATCGCCACATCTGCATTAGCCGTCGTGATTGTCGCGACTCGGGTTAGGTCCTGGATAGAACCATCTACATAGTAGCCTGTAACAAGCAACTGCGCCTGTTCGCGAACACCGGTCAGTTGCACTTCCGCCGGGTAAACTTCAATGCGATCGAGCTCAACGTCTGCGGCTCGCAAGCTGTTCGTGGACCAACCGCCCAATAACATCCCAGTAATGATCAACACATATGTTCGTCGTAGTTTGCCCAATTGCATTTCTACTTTTCCTCTAAAGGTTATTCCGCGGCTTTTACTTCAACAGCAATAGCAGCACTGACCGCCGACACATCTTTGCCGGCGTACTTTGATTTAGCTGAGACGGTAATACCATCTGTCTTGGCAACGGCGGCATCCGCGGCTGCAATAATTTCAACTTCGAGTTCTGTTTGATCGGCCGCAATGGTCAATTCAGCTGGCACCGTGACTTTGTCGGGCAGGCCAGCCAGTGTCAATGTAATAACTTCAGCGGTTGAACCGGGGGCGCGAACAATGGTAATCAATGCTTTTTGACTCGCTCCCGGAATAATAGCAACCTCAAGCTTAATTGAGACCGATAGTGGATCAACCACTTTGATCGGCACACTCCGTTTTACGAACTGTAGGTGACCCGCATGTTCAGCATAAGCTTTCACCGCAAACGCTTTTTCATCGGCTAGATCGGCGGGGACAGTTACGGTAATCGTGTGAACACCTTTGTCCGCTTTATCCGCCACTGTAATTCCTTCAGGTACATCTTCAAACATACGTGACAAAGCACCTTTAAAATCCTTATGTTTGCTGGCCGTTGACATTTGGATCGTTGCCGTGGTTTCACCGCGGGCAACATAAACCGCTTCCGGCTCAAACTTAGGCTCGAAAAACTCTTCAATAGCCGGCACTGTCGCGTACTGCACAACACCCTGCAGGAATGAGTAGGGATAGGTGACGGCTCCGAACTGGGTTCGCGTCCAATCTCTGGAAGTCAAAGGTACCTGAGTGACCTGACCATCGATCTCAGCTTCACCAACAATCTCCATGTTTACAAAATCACCTGCTTTCGTTTCCGTTGAGAATTCCAACAGGAGAGTGATTTCTTTTCCATCCTTAGCGACAACATTGTTATGCCAGGTAACTCCCGGAATCTCAGTCTTAGATTTAATCGTGATCGGACCTGCATATCCATCACGAGCCACGGTGATGGGAACTTGAAAACCACCTTTCCCTTCATCTACGACAAAGCGATTCCGAGTTGCTTTGTCATTCTTTAAAGTCAACGTAAACGAATTACCAACCGCTGATTCGACAACATAAGCATATTCGTCACCGCCTCGCTGAAGCAATTCACTGGTTTCTAAGAGGTACTCACCATCTTCCGGAACACTCCAGGCAACGAGAAATTCATTCTCGGGATTAATCGGCGCGGCAGCGAGCTGGCTTCCATCGGTTTTAAGAATACGGAAATTCACAACCGCGGGTGATCCCAACTTGAGTGAATGCCCTGAAAACCGAAGACGCTGCCCTTTCTTCGCATTGAACTTGAAATAGTCTTTATCTCCCGGCTGCTGGAACACACCACTCGCGCCACCGGGGAATGCCGCCGTAGTTGCCTGCGGAATTTCGTCGTTCGGCTCCGTTTCGACAGTCTGAACACCGCTGCTAGCTCGAGCTCGTGCAAAACCGGAAATCGTGCCATTGGGGATTTTAGCTCCTGCTCGGATCTCATCCCCCGCCAGTGTAGTTCCCAAAACAACCTTCGCTGTTAGCCCGCCAGCCCCTGCTCCGCTAAAACTAACATCGCGGTCCCCGCCGATCTGCACTGAAGCCGGCAGAGTTGTCGTGGCAAGTGGAAACTCTCCAATTCGCACGTAATAAGGAAGGTTACCGGCGTACTTACTATCCAAAACCTCCACCGCGTACTGACCATCGGCTGGAACCTTTACCTGTAGTCGAGCATCCGCCCCCAAACCATCACTATCATCCGCAAAAGCCAACTCTGTTCCATCAGCCGCTAACAAACGTACAACTGGATCCATCGCAGAATTAATTCGAGCGGCTAGAACGTCCACAGAGATCACCTGCCCTACCTTGGCTTCAAACTTGAAATGATCCGCGACGGTTCCACTCGAAGAAGCCTGCGCCGCGGCGGGCAATGTAATCAACGCAGCATCAGACAATGAGTTATTTGGAGATGGTTCTGCGATCACAGGCGCGTCTTCGATAACCACAAGATAAAGCTGACTAACGCCGGTAGCCCCCGCAACTGAAATTGCACCAACTCCTACACCCACATTTTCAGTTAGCTTGAGTCGCAGCTTAGCAGTGGTTGCATCATCTGCCCCTTCCGAAGTCGGTAGAACCTCCACTTCTGCAGGAAAGCTTGTCCAGATTTTGAGCGGTGAGGTGAGTTCGGTTCCACCCAGACTGACTTCCGTCGTCGCACCTGGCTGTAAACCAAGTGGAGTCACGGACGAAATGTTGGGAGCGGCTTTCACCGTTGTGGCCATTAAAAGTAATAGCCCAACAAAGATGGGAAGCAGTCGTCGGAATTCTTTCATAACGGCGCCAGGTGAACTTTTAAAAAGGGTAGGATGCATATAAGGTGGGTTTTACTCTATTTTTATTTTAGATAGTCCAAAGACCACCCGTCAAACTTACGATTTCCAAATTTTCACTTTTGACCCCGCTGAAAAGATGCCTTCGATCCCGCAAATATCCAAAAATATTCTATTTTGTTTTTTATTCCTTTGGTTTGCTTTACCAACGAAGGGTCAAACTAAACAAAAAATAACGATTACCAGCTCGTTAGATGAGTCTAAACAACCTTGTTATTTCATTCTTCCTAAGGATTATGACAAGGATAAATCACAGCGATACCCGGTTCTAATGGCACTTCATACGTGGAGCAACTCCGTTGAACAAAAAAATACTGATTGGGAAGCAGAAGCATACAAACAAGGTTGGATTTACGTCTTTCCACACTTTCGAGGGCCAAACAATCATCCGCAAGCCTGTGGAAGTAAAATTGCTCAGCAAGATATTCTCGATGCCTTAGCTTATGCGAAATCAGCTTATCGCACTGACAACCGACGTATTTACCTAGCGGGAGTTTCCGGTGGTGGTCACATGACCATGCTCATGGTGAGTCGCCATCCTCAATATTGGACTGCGGCAAGTGCTTGGGTGGGAATTAGTGATCTAAGCAAATGGCATCGCAAACATGTGAAAACCAAATATGGGATGATGATGCGAGCAAGTTGTGGCGGTGCGCCAGGAGCAAGCGATGCCGTTGATAAGCAATATCAAGAACGTTCGCCCATTCACTACCTGGCGAACTCAACACGAGTGCCGCTCGATATCGCTACCGGCATTTATGATGGCCATACCGGATCGGTTCCGATTTCACACTCACTGGAAGCATTCAATATGATCGCCAAAGCTAGCCGACAACGACTTATTACAACTCAAGAGATGCAGTTGCTCAGTACACCGAATGGCCGTCTCACCACTCCATTGGCCTCTGACAAAGTTACTGATCAGGCATTAGGCCGCGCAATTTACCTCCGCCGGTATGCCGCTCTAAGTCGAGTTACGGTTTTTGAAGGCGGTCATGAAGGCATTGCGGAAGCTGGAGTTGATTGGCTCGCTCGCTTCCAAACGAACGACCTAGGCCAAAATGTTAAAGTAGACGGAAATAAACAAAGCCAATGAATGACAATCAAACGTCCATCGCAAAACAACACAACCGTGATGCCTGGAACCGCATGGTCGCCGGAAAAAAGCGCTTTACAAAACCCGCCAAAGATGAGGACCTTCATCAACCGCTTCACACGGTTGATGCCATTGGCTGGCTAGGTGGTGACATTACCGACAAGAAAGTCCTTTGTCTTGCTGCCGGAGGAGGGCGTCAAAGTGCTATCTATGCTGCCACCGGGGCAAAAGTAACGGTGGTCGACATCTCACCTGCCATGCTCGAGTTAGATCGAGAAGTGGCCGCTGAAAGAGGAATCGATCTGCAGGTCGTGGAGACTTCAATGGATGACCTGTCGATGTTCACCAATCAAGCGTTCGACATCGTCGTTCATCCCGTAAGCACCTGCTACTTACCATCGCTTTCCAAAGTCTTTTCAGAGATTGCGCGTGTCACCATTCCTGGTGGTCTCTACATCAGTCAACACAAACAACCAACCAGTCTACAAACCGGGATGAAGCGTTCTCAAAATGGTTATGAACTAATCGAACCTTACTACCGAACAGGGCCACTACCTCCAGTCCAGGGAACTCGCCTGCGCGAAGACGGCACGATGGAGTTCCTGCATCGGTGGGAAGAAATTATCGGCGGAATTTGCCGTAATGGATTCGTCATTGAAGATCTCGTCGAACCATTTCACGCAGATCCAAACATGCCGCGGGATAGTTTTGGAGATCGCTGTTGCTATACCGCACCGTATGTGCGGATTAAGGCACGGCGTAATGGAATGAAGATAGAGACAACACCGGTAAACAAGATCTTTTTGCCAGAGTAATTGCAGAACAGCAAATACCCTAATAAAACTAGATATAAGAGTCTCGATACTATTAACTCTTCCAGGCAAGGATACTAACCGTGGCAGATAAACCGATTCAGGAACTTGTATCATGTATGGGGCAACCAGTCGCCGGTAACCCAACACAGTTCATGATGGAGCGTGCTTTCGAAGATTGTGAATTAGATTGGCGTTATCTAACGCTGGAAGTTCCTGCAGAAAACTTAAAAGATGCCATGGCTGGTTTCCGTGCGATGGGACTTCGTGGTGGTAACTTCACCATTCCACACAAGGTTGAAGTCATCCAGTATCTCGATGGACTCAGTGAGGCGGCAGAGCGAATGGGAGCTGTAAACTGCGTCAATGTCGTCGATGGTAAACTGATCGGAGAAAACACTGACGGAAAGGGATTTGTCCAGTCATTAAAGACATTAGTTGAGCCGGCAGGCCAAAAGGTTGTGATCATCGGCGCCGGTGGAGCGGCCCGTGCAATCTCAGTGGAGCTGGGACTAAACGGTGTCACTGACATTACCATTGTAAATCGAACGGAATCTCGTGGGCAGGAACTTGTCGACATACTAAACAACATCGACGACGTAACAGCCACTTTAAACGTCCTGGACGGCGACTATGAAGTGGATGAGGATGTCAACGTTGTAATTAACGCTACTTGCATTGGTCTCGGCGACGCTGAAGCTCGCGTTCCATTGGACGTAGAGACGCTTTCGTCCCAGATGGTAGTTGCCGATGTCGTATTTAACCCACCCATGACTCGTCTATTACGTGATGCCCAACAACGTGAATGTCGTGTCCTCGATGGATTGGGCATGCTCGTTAATCAGGCGGTCATCGGCTTTAACATCTGGACCGATGTTGACCCGCGACCTGAAGTCATGCGAGAAGCACTTGAAGAATATCTGGAGATCTAAGCTGTTTTATGACCCCCGGTATTTTTATAACTGGAACCGACACCGATGTTGGTAAAACCTACGTCGCTGCGTTAATTGCTAAACAGTTGCATAAGCAGGGTGTTAATGTGGGTGTTTATAAGCCCGCAGCGAGTGGCTGTACTGATAACGGCGACAATATGCTCTTCAGTGAAGACGCGGATGCGCTATGGAATGCCGCCGGACAGCCCGCTACAGTCAACCATGTTTGTCCGCAAATGTTCCGGGCACCACTGGCTCCACATTTATCCGCGAGAGCAGAGGGCAAGGAGATACATCGGGAATTACTCGTTCAGGGAATCGAATACTGGCAGGAAAACTCTGATTTTATTATTGTCGAGGGAGCCGGTGGTCTAATGTCTCCTATCAGTGATGACGACTTTGTCGCTGATCTTGCCTATGAGTTTGGCTTTCCGCTTGTTGTTGTAGTAGCAAATAAGCTTGGCTGTATTAATCATACGCTGCAAACACTTGTCACCGCTGCGGCTTACGAGGATGGAATTTCGATTGCCGGTATTATCCTTAATCAGGTAATCCCGCCAACGCCGGACGACCAAAGTCTGGATTCCAATCCAGCTGAGATTGAACGTGTTTGTATTCCTCCTGTTCTGGCAACGGTCGATTTCGAACAGGGATTGAGTCGGGAAATCGACTGGCTTAAATTGGTGCAGCCGTAATTAATCTCGCAATTGTCGATTGCGCCCCGAGCGTGATAAACTAGGCATATGGACACCGAGCAACTCATCACAATTCTGGATTCTGCGGCCATCGCACACGAGTGGTTTCAGTCACTAACCATCAAAGATATGCGACAAGCTCATGATGCGCTAACTGCCATCGCCGAGTCCGGAATGACACTCGATCTTGTAGCCATCACCGCCACTCAACTCGAAAACGCCTTGCCTCAGACGGCCAGGCCAGATCAGGCGTTAAGTTATCTGGCCAAGTTTGCCACTCTGTCTCGTAGTCCCATCGCTCTCGGATCTCTCTGGGAACGCGATCACGCTGCTTTGCCAACCTTGCTTGTCATGTTCTCAGCAAGTACACAAATTGCTGAATTGCTTATGCAGGATCCTGAGGGCTATGACCTGCTAAGAATGACGGACGGGCAGCCCGTCGATCGCAACATCCTGATAGACGAAATACGCTCTGAAGTTCTCAGTCTCACCGGCGATCCGGATATTTCAGAACAGCTTGAGCGTATTCGCAATCGGGAATTATTAAGGATCGCTTATGGAGATCTGGTGATGAACCAAACTCCTGATGTTGTTGCTAATCAAGCCTCGATTCTTTGCGAAGCTTTGTTACACAGCGTTGTTGAATTGGCATCACTCAAAGCGATCAAGAAACATCAATTGGATGCTCAAGACGCGACAGGCTTAAATTTCTCGCTCATCGCACTGGGCGACCTTGCCGGCAGCCAACTCAGCTACGGGACAACACTCAATGTCTTTCTTATCTTCCAATCTGTCTCAGGAAAAAAAGAACTTCATGAGCCGTTTTACCAAATGCTCCTTAATGATGCCGTCAATTTTTTAACTTTGGCCAGCGGCATTAGGTTGCTAGATATCAATTTCAGCTTTCCGTTATCTCCCCAGACTTCCACGACGGTCACTCACATTAATGACGCCATTCGTTTTCTGGATTTTTCGGGCAGAACCTGGCAACGGCAGGAATTAATAAACGCCCGGACTATTGCAGGTGACTTCCGGCTTGGTCATCGGTTCCTCCAACATATGGAAAAATGGATCTATCGCCGTTATCTCAACCGAGCCGATATTACGGGGATCAAAGCTCAAAAAAGACGCCTGCACCGTTGGGAAGAATGCGACCAACGAGATGTTGTCAACTCTCCAGGCGGTATCCGCGAAATCAACTTCGTTATTCCCTTCCTACAACTCATCAATGGGGGAAATTTTAGCGACATTCGTGTTCGCGGCACACTGCCCGCGATCTATCAACTTCATAAAGCCCGCCTGTTATCACAAGAAGAATCCAATGTACTTCGAGATTCTTATCTTTCGCTAAAACGGATTCACCATCGACTGCAAACTCTCAAGGACGTCACAGCCACTGCTATTCCACAAGATCAAACACAACTAGCGGCTCTTGCACAAAGCCTGGGTTATGAGGGTGCAGCCGCCGTGGAAACACTACAAAATGATACGACGCATTTGTTGAATGTCAGTCAGCAAATCATCGATCGGCTGCTTGAATCTTCATTTGATGACGAACAGGAAGCCGAACCAGAAGTGGACCTTATTCTCAATCCAGAACCGAGCGAAGAAATGCTGCGGGAGGTACTGGCAAAGCATAACTTCAAAGATGTTCACGCCTGCTATCAATACCTTATGGACTTGGCGACCGAAAGAATTCCATTTCTCTCGACCAGACGTTGTCGGCATTTTCTGGCCATGATCGCTCCCAGATTACTAGAATCCATCGCACAAACTCCAGATCCGGATAGGACGCTGGCTAATCTCAGCACTGTCAGTGATTCACTTGGCGGGAAAGGTGTTTTATGGGAGTTATTTCAGGTCAATCCGGCCACACTAAATCTATCTGTGAAGCTATGTTCCAACAGTCCCTATCTGATCACCATTCTTACAAGCTATCCGGGGATGATTGACGAACTGTTGGACTGTCTAATTCTAGATCAGTTGCCTACAAAGCAATCTCTGCAAAAGGTAATGAGCGCACTCGTGAAAGGGGCTCAAATTGAGGGACAGGAATTAATCGATGTGATTCTTGCCTTCAAGCATGCCCAGCACCTTCGAGTGGGTGTTCGCGAAATTCTAGGCAAAGACTCGCTAGTAGATTCGCATAGGGCTCTTTCAGATATTATTGAAATCTGCCTGCAGGAGATTTCAAACGAACATTATCGACAGTTAGTAGAGAAGCACGGACAACCCATTATTGAGGGTGGTTCACTTCATGGAGAAAACGCAACGCCTATCCTGGTGGGCCTCGGGAAACTTGGTGGGCGAGAACCAAACTTCCATAGCGATGTCGATGTGATTTTTCTTTACGAAGGCGAAGGCAATACGCAGCCTATCAAACGCGATCACAAAATCCGTCCTACGTCGAATCATCATTTCTTCAATGAATGGGCTAAGCGAGTTTTACAAACTGCAACCAGAACTCGTCCGCATGGCCGGTTGTTTGACATGGATAGCAAACTTCGTGCCACGCATCAGCATGCTCCTCTAGCGATTTCACTGGACGATTACGAAACTTATCTGAAAGGGGATCGAATTCCTTTATGGCAATCTATGGGCCTTTGTAAGGCCCG
>Ga0315315_10001087_pt1 | contig 24672 bp, 21 predicted proteins | sample M140m3416metaG_FD_203699 | JGI IMG/M metagenome (GOLD analysis project Ga0315315, IMG submission 203699) | Ammonia-oxidizing marine archaeal communities from Monterey Bay, California, United States - M1 40m 3416 | ecosystem: Environmental > Aquatic > Marine > Intertidal zone | place: USA...
TGCTGTCTGGTTGTCGACGTGGGTTGTGAATGTCTGAGCTTGAGCTGCTGGGATGGCGCTGCAGCGTGGGATGAGTCTCTCAACTACACCGCCCATCATCTCGAGCCCGAGGCTCAACGGGATGACATCCAGCAGCAGCATGTCCTCAGCCAGTTCGCTATCACCGGTCAGGATGTCGGCTTGCATGGCCGCGCCCAGGGCCACGACCTTGTCAGCGTCGAGGTCGCAGTGTGGGGCGCGCCCAAACAGCTCAGCGACGTATTGTCGAACCAGCGGTACCCGTGTCGAGCCACCAACGAGTACGACTTCGTCGATGGCATCAGTGGCGAGTCCTGCGTCCTGCAGTGCCTGATGGCACGCGGCGCCGGCCCGCTGAAGGATGGGCCGAATCAGGTTTTCAAAGCTGGCCCGATCGATCTCAGCCTCGACGGCTGTGCCGGCCAGGTCGGCCCTCAGTGTGGCCGTGTCAGCGTCGGTGAGCACGCGCTTGGCCTGCTCGGCTGCCCGGATTGCGGCGCGGTAGGTGATGCCATCAGCATTGTCGATTCCAGCTTGCTGTAGGAGCACTGCAGCGAGAGCCTGATCGAAGTCATCACCGCCAAGGTGGGTATCGCCTGCAGTGCTGAGCACCTGGAATACTCCATCATCCAAGCGGAGGATTGAGATGTCGAAGGTTCCGCCGCCGAGGTCGAAGACTGCAACAGTCTGGCCACTGCTTCCAGCATTCAGCCCGTAGGCCAGCGCTGCTGCAGTTGGCTCGTTGAGGAGTCGCAGGACGTTGATGCCTGCGACTGTGGCCGCATCACGTGTGGACTGTCGCTGTGCATCGTCGAAGTAGGCTGGAACGGTGATAACCGCGCCCCCAGGACGTCCAAAGAGGCACTCCTCAGCGCGGGAGTGAAGCAGACGCAGAATAAAAGAGCTGATCTCGACAGGTGTGACGTCGCGAGAGCCGACACGAAAGCGTGCAGCCTTAGTGTCACCCTCGACCAGGTCGTAGCGAAAGAGCTTGGCCTCTTCAGCGACTTCTTCACTGGAGCGACCCATGAAGCGCTTGACGCTCGTGAATGTAGTGCCGCCAGGTTCTGAGGCTGCCTCGAGTGCTGGGTAGCCGATGGCTGTCGGGTTGCCCTCATCATCGTAACGGACGGCGCTGGGGAGCAGCGCGCGCTCGTCATCATCGAGTAAGCAGCGTGCTGTGCCATCAATGATGACTGCCACGAGGGAGTGAGTGGTTCCGAGGTCGATGCCGATGTTCGCCATGTTGGCTCCGTACTAAGCGCCAGTCTGGGCGCGTGCGGTGTTCAGGTACTGCAGTTTCGCCAGAATCATGCCGACCCCGTCGAGGGTCCCTTTGTCGGCTTCCCATGCGAGGAAGGCCACATCCAGCTGGCTGCGATGTGTATCCCACAACTGGCGAACGGTCTCACGTGCACCGTCAGGATCAGCCGCATTCATCATCTGCAGCTCAAAAATAGTCTCGAGAAAGTCCCCATCAGGCTGGGCTCCGCCACGCTCAGGAGGCTGTGGCTCACCGGTCGCGAGATACCAGGCTCTAGACAGTGGGTCAGAGAGAACTCTCCTGGACTCATTGAGTGCGGCTGTCCACTGTAGGCTCATTCGCCGAAAAACGGCGCGCTTTCCCGCCCATCGATCCGGGTGCACAGCCCTCGAGACAGTTCGCCAGGCATCATCGATATCAGCGACATCGGTGAAGAAGCTGCGCTTGAGACCCAAGACGACGTAGGGATCAGCCTTGGGTGGCGGCGGCTGAAGGGATCCGCATCCGACGCAGACAGCCCCTTGGGTGGACTCGTGACACTGCCAGCAGATCAAGACGACCTCAGAGGGTGAAGGACTCACCACAGGAGCAGGAGCGACCAGCGATAGGGTTGTTGAACTGAAACCCAGTCTTCATCATGGTCTGCTCGAAGTCGATCTCTGTGCCGTTGAGGAACAGGTAAGACTTACGATCAACAGCCAGCGTAATGCCAGGATCGCCGAACTCAAAGAGTTTGTCTTTCTCTTGAGGAGAGTCAACAAAGTCCATGAAGTAAGAGAGACCAGAGCAGCCACCACCCTGTACGCCTACACGCAGAACTGCATCAGGAGTCTGCCGCTTTTTGCAGAGAATCCGGACTCGTTTTACGGCAGCTTCGGTCATTGTGACGGCCATGGTTTCTACTCGCCTTCCTTCTTGCTCTGGTAGTCGCTGATGGCAGCCTTGATGGCATCTTCAGCAAGCACTGAGCAGTGAATCTTGACCGGCGGCAGAGACAGCTCGCGAGCGATGTCTGCGTTGGAGATTGCGAGGGCATCCTCGATCTTCTGGCCCTTCACCATGGTGGTGATGAGCGAGCTGGAAGCAATCGCAGAGCCGCAGCCGAAGGTCTTAAACTTGGCGTCTTCGATGACGCCGCTGTCGTTGATCTTGAGCTGGAGCTTCATCACGTCGCCACAGGCGGGTGCGCCGACCATGCCGGTCCCGACATCGGGATCGTTACGATCGAGGCTTCCTACGTTCCGAGGGTTTTCGAGGTGGTCGATGACCTTTTCGCTATACGCCATTTTTCAGTCCTTAGGGCTCAGTGAGCAGTCCACTGAATGGTCTTGAGATCGATGCCTTCTTGCACCATCTCGTAGAGGGGAGACATCTCACGTAGCCACTTTACCTTCTCGACGATGAGATCGAGTGCAAAGTCTATCTCCTCTTCGGTGGTGAAGCGGCCTACGCCAAATCTGATTGAGGTGTGTGCCAGCTCGACATCCACGCCCATTGCGCGGAGTACATAGCTCGGCTCGAGGCTGGCGGATGTGCAGGCTGAGCCTGATGAGCAGGCAATGTCCTTGATGCCCATCATCATGGCTTCACCCTCAACATAAGCGAAGCTCACGTTGAGATTGTTGGGGAGGCGGTGCTCCCATGAGCCATTGAGATAGAGCTCGTCGAGATGCTCTTGGAGTCCAGTCCAGAGCTTGTCACGGAGCCTGCGGACGCGATCAATACCACCGTTAGTGAGCTCCTCGCGGGCGAGCTCTGCCGCCTTGCCGAGCCCTACAATCTGGTGGACAGGCAGCGTGCCTGAGCGCATGCCACGCTCGTGACCACCACCATCGATGATGGGGGCAAGCCGAACGCGAGGGCGTCCACGTCGAACCCACAGTGCACCGATACCCTTGGGTCCGTACATCTTGTGTGCGGAGATGCTCACGAGGTCGACGTTCATTTCGCTGACGTCGAATGGAATCCGTCCGAGTCCCTGAACAGCATCACAGTGGAAGATAATCTTTCGCGCGCGGCACTTCTCACCAATCTCAGCGATGGGCTGAATGACGCCGATCTCATTGTTGGCCAGCATGATGCTGACGAGCACGGTGTCTTCTCTGAAGGCTGCCTCGAGCTCATCGAGAGAGATGCGGCCGTCCTCGCCGACGCCAAGGTAGGTCACTTCCCAGCCCTCAGCCTCGAGCGCGTGGCAGGAATCCAAGATGGCCTTGTGCTCCGTGGTGGCAGTAATGATGTGCTTGCCCTTGCTCTCATAGAACTTGGCGACACCCTTGATGGCCAGGTTGTCGGACTCGGTGGCACCAGAGGTGAAGACAATCTCCTTGGCATCACCGCCGAGCAATTCAGCGATCTGCTCACGGGCGATTTCGACGGCCTCGCGTGCAGTCCAGCCAAAGGAGTGGTTGCGGCTAGCAGCGTTTCCAAAGGACTGGGTCAGGTACGGCCACATGGCCTCCGCGACCCGTGGGTCGCATGGGGTGGTGGCGTGGTTGTCGAGATAGATTGGCGTGTTGACGCTCATGCGGTCCTCATGCGGGGCTGGCAATTGTGGCGACCATGCGGGGCGCCTCGCTGTCGATATGTTGGGAGTCTTCGCAGTCTGCACATGCCTGGACCGCCTCGGTCATCGAGCAGGTCTGACATGCAGCGAGGTAATTCAAGCTGGCATCGAGTTCGTTCTCGAGGGATTGGAGTCGTGTGATCGCATCGCGCGTGTCGTGGAGTTTCTCACTGTAGAAGGCGCGAAGTGCCTCCATCGAGTGCGGTCCCGTGTCCTGTGCGTGAAAGTCTGCAAGGAAATTCTTGATGTCTGTCAGCGAGAAGCCGAGCTCTTTCAGGCGCTCGATCCAGTGGATGCGATCGAGTGCCTTATCCGTATACATGCGAAATCCGCCCGGGCTGCGCTCGGCTGGCTGCAGCAGACCCAGTTCTTCATAGAAGTGGATCGTACGCACAGTCTTGTCGGCGCGCTTAGAAAGCTCGCCAATTCGGTACGTATCTGGCTTGTTATCGCTCATATCGGTAATTTTTCTCAATCTTACGTATACGTAAGGGTGCGAATCGGTCGATCTCGTTGTACCCCTGATCAACAGGGGTGTCAACGGAACCTTGAGTCATCGATAATAATAGACCTCCACAGTGTTTTTGGCGTCCACTGGGCGGCTGTGAGCTGTAGTCCGTCTGTCCGAAACCGAATGCTGCCGTCAATGTCGGTGCGAAGTATGTTTTCGCTACCCCATGCCTCGATGGTGTCGGCATGTGGGTGACCGTAGCGATTACTCGCGCCGACTTGGATCACGGCTTTTGATGCACGCGCGGCAGCGATGAGGGCTGGGCTCGATGAGTACCTCGACCCGTGATGCGAGACCTGGACCACGTCCATACTTGGCATTGTCTTCGCGATGCGTTCTTCGACCTCCGCTCCGACGTCACCGAGCAAAAGAAATCGGTGTCTACCGTGTCTGATCGTCAAGACTAGACCATTGTCGTTGTCGGACCCCTCCTGGTCTTCACCATCACTAAAGACATCGACAGGAATCTCTTTTTGATGGGCCAGTAGCCACAGCTCTCGGTATTTGGCTTCGTCGGGTTTGGGGCGCCTTGGCACCCGGAGGTTGTCGACGTGGAGCTCTTGGAGCACCGGCACCAGTCCGCCGAGATGATCGATGTCCGGATGAGAGAGAAACACGGTCTCGAGGGCGTGAACACCCTCGCGCCTCAGCCAGTGCAAGAGTCGCCGACCCGGAGGTCCACCATCGATGAGCCAGTGCTTTCCATCTGGCCACTGAATCAGCACTGCGCTGCCTTGACCGATGGCCGGAAAGTTGACCTCTAGAATGGGCTTGCGGGCGCTGGGCTGGGACAAGGCCAGACAGATACACAACAGGGCGAGCGTTGGTCTTCTGGTGAGCGCAATCGCGCAGAACATCAAGAGTGCACCGAGCTGACCCACAGCGATGGTGATGGTGCCGAAGTCAACCCACTCCAGCCAGGTAAGTGTGGTGCTGATGGCGAGGTCAGAGAGGTGGATGAACCCCGCCGACGTGATGGCAGGACCATGGATGCCGATGAGCGCAGCTGGGACTGCAACGCCCGCAAAGAGGGGGACGGCCAGGAGATTCGCCAGGACTGCGGATGGGGCCAGCTCTTGAAAGACGAGTGCCGTTACTGGAAGGGTGCCGAGGGTGGCTATTGTCGTTGCCGCCGCGCTCCGGACAAGCCACCGCATGGCCCAAGGATGCTCTGGCTTCAGCCAGCCTGTGGTCACGGGCATCCATGCGATCAGTGCGGCCACAGCGGAGAATGACAGCAGACAGCCCAGAGATGCGAGCTGTGATGGACTGTACGCGACGACAGCGAGCAGCGCGAAGCCGAGTGCTGCGGACATGTGGACCCGTCTATCGCTGAGGGTACACAGGGCCGCAAACAGAACCATCCAGGCCGCTCGCTGGGTGGATACTGGCCAGCCGACGATGCTGCCATAGAGAACAGCAGAGACCACAGCACCTATCGCTGGACAGAGCCTGGCCACACTGACCCAGCGGCCTCGACACATCGGTCTAGAGATGAGCCAAGCTGTCAGCGCACCGAGTGCTGAGACCATTCCCACATGGAGGCCGCTAATGGCCAGCAAGTGTGAGGTGCCGGTGCGGCGAAAACGATCTTTGTCGCGCTGTGACATGCCCCTACGATCGCCCAGAGCAAGGGCCCTGATTACGGATGCGTTGCGTGTGGATTGAGGCAGTGTTGGCTCGGATTCTGGTGTCCCGTACTGGAGCCACTGGACGAAGCGGGCCCGTGTTGCCCGGGCCAGTGTTGCTTGTGCATTCGGTAGCCATCCGTTGGGTAAGACTGGCGCTGGGTACCCTGGGCGTGTGAACCCAGTCACCCATGTGCCTGGAGCAGGTGCGGGCGTGTTGAAGCGGGCCCAGACATTTCCTGCTGTGGTCTCCAGCAGTGCGGAGTGACCGGTCCTGGTGACAACTCTACCGGTAGTGTTCTGCCTCAGCGGTGGAGCGGGTGGCTGCCACTGCACCGCTACATGGCCGAGACAGAGTCCGAGGAGGAACAGGCCCGTCCGTGCCACCAGTCTCTGACGCAGCGCAGCGCAGTACAGTGAGAGGAGCGACAGCACAGACAGCAGCGTCACCGGAAGACTCAGCCAGAGGGTACCAAGGACACCAAAGACGGAGCCAATAGCCATGATCGCTGAGGGTGTAGCCATGCCCTGCTTTCAGCAAGATGGGTGCCCACGTCGGTCGAGGTACTTGGCCTCGTCAGATTGCCCAAGAATACTACAGGTGTTGGTTGTCACCACACTGTGACGTATTCAGAGAACGCTCGGCTTGACTCGCCCCGGTGGCCATGGCAAATAGGGTTCGAACTCGCCATCACAGTGTCTGTGGTCTGCGATTCAAGGCCCGCTGAACACAGGTTTCAGCAGGAAACACGCGATGCGACCCCGACTTCTTAGTCTTGACCTCAACATCATCGCCTGAGCCTCTCCTGGAATGCCCTGAGAGAGTGGCATCAGGCTTCGAGCCCTCTCAGGAGAATCCAATGCAATTTCGTGGACGTGACCGACGCGACGTGAAGCGAAAGGTCCTCACTTACTGGACCGCGCACTATCGCGAAATTGACCTCTCGCTGCGTGATTTTCTCGCGCATTGCCGCATGGGTCCAAACGAACAGACAATCATCTTTACGCAGCCACAGGCTTAGCCTGAGGAGCCAAGACCCTCGCTCTGTTGGTCTAGCGGATGGGTCTCTTAATTACTGAAGACGACTTCGTACGCTTCAGACATATTGCTCGCAGCGTCCTTGACCTGAATTGCAATAGATGCAATTTCGGCATCGCCGTTGTCGACCTCTGCGGTCACGATGACCTCGTCAACCTCTGGATTCCAGACCGCCTCGATGAGATCGGATGCATCGTCCATGTCTGGGTTTTGGATGATGAACCAAGTGTTGGCAGAGGCGTTGACTGAGACACCAACCTTGCCGTTGTGGAGGTCATCATCGAAGTCCGTCACCGCGATGATAATCTCGGCTCGCGGTGGGTCGGACTCATTGTCCCAGGTCCCCTCAGCCGATGTGATGATCGGTGCCTCACCCATTGGGCCCGCGGTGTCATCGCCGTCAGCGTCTGTGCTGCCTGTATTGTTGTCAGCCTCGAGAGAGCTCCCGCCGCCGCTGCCCAAGCCCTTGGTATCCGAATAGCGGCAGCCCACGAGGGCGATAAGAATCAAGGTAAGACGGATCATGGTGTTTCTCTCCTGCCGTGACACGGCATTGGGTCTCGCTGTAGTGTATACAATGGCTCATACCACCCCCTCTGTGCAAGTTGGAGTGCCCGCATGAACAAGACCGTTGCCGCAGTGTTGATACCGTTTCTCGCGGTGCTGGGCGGAGCCGTAGGGCTGATCTGGTGGGATCGGGGCGCACCTCCGGGTTTCAACCCGACTCCTCATCCGACTGAGATCAGCGAGATCACCCGTGAACATCGCGGCGTGCGCCTTAAGGGAACGGCGCACTACGAGGTGCGGCTGAGTCAGACCATGGAGGGTGGAGAAGTCTTCTGGATCTTCCCCTTCATGAAGCAAGGAGACACGCTGAGTCGAGAGATTCGCGTCATCGTACGGACCCCGCGAAAGCCTGAGCACATGGTCACCTTTGAGGACCTCACTATCGACGGGCTCGCTCGGCCACCCGGACGGCTGATCAGCCCGGAGATTCAGGACAAGCTCGAGGATGGTGGCTACGACTTTGCGGAGGGCTTTGTGATGATAGAGCCCTTTCACATAGAGGGGTAGGCGGCTAGCTGCGGAGGACAGTCTTTCCGGCATAGCGAGCTACGGGGCCCAATTCAGACTCGATCCGCAGGAGCTGGTTGTACTTGGCAACGCGCTCAGAGCGGCAGGGGGCACCGGTCTTGATCTGGCCTGCATTTGTGGCCACAGCGAGATCCGCGATTGTGGTGTCCTCAGTCTCGCCAGAGCGATGCGAGATCACGGTGCGATAGCCTGACTTGTGAGCGAGCTCGATGGTGTCGAGTGTCTCGCTCAGTGTTCCGATCTGGTTCACCTTGATGAGGACTGCGTTGGCCACATCGTTGTTGATGCCGCGGGTCAGCTTGTCGACATTGGTGACGAAGAGGTCATCACCCACGAGCTGGACGCGATCACCCAGGGCTGCAGTGAGTGCTGCCCAGCCGTCCCAGTCATTCTCATCGAGGCCATCCTCGATGCTGAAGAGCGGAAAGCGATCGCAGAGTCCCTGGTAGTACTCCACCATGGCTGCAGCGTCCTTCTGGCCGCCGTCGATGGCGTACATGCCGTCGGTATGAAATTCGCTCGCTGCGACGTCCAGGGCCAAGACGACATCCTCTCCGAGTCGATACCCTGCCTTTCCTACCGCCTCTGCGAGCAGCTCGAGCGCTTCCTCGTTGGAGCCTAAATTGGGTGCAAAGCCGCCCTCGTCGCCCACGCCCGTGGCGAGACCGAGACCCCTGATGACGCCCTTGAGCGTGTGAAAGATCTCGGTGCCGCAGCGCAGGCCTTCAGAAAAACTGGGTGCGCCCACGGGGACGATCATGAATTCTTGAATGTCTACATTGTTGTCAGCGTGTGAGCCGCCGTTGAGGACATTCATCATGGGCACGGGTGTGTCGCAGGCGCTGGTGCCGCCGATATATCGGTACAGAGGCTGTCCCAAGACCCGCGCGGCAGCGTTGGCCACAGCCATCGAGGCGCCCAGGATGGCGTTGGCTCCGAGCCGGCCCTTGTTTGGGGTACCGTCGAGCTCGATCATGCGCTGATCGATGCCGCGTTGATCGAATACATCGAGTCCAATGAGCTGAGGGGCGATCTCTCTTTGGAGATTAGCCAGCGCCTTTGTGACGCCCTTTCCGAGCCAGCGTGAGGCGTCGCCGTCTCGCATCTCGACGGCCTCGTGCTCACCTGTTGAGGCGCCGGATGGGACGGCAGCACGGCCGACCACGCCCTCTTCTGTGGTGACTTCAACCTCGATAGTTGGGTTTCCCCTCGAGTCCAGAATCATGCGGCCATTTACGTCGAAGATCGCAGACATCACCCCTCCTGGGTACAGGCGCGGGGATATCAATGGAGCAAGGGTATTGCAAGGCGACTGATGTAGGGATATCCAAAAGCCCTTCAGGAGGGATCCCATGCGGCCCGTAATCCTCGCTCTGACTCTGTTCTCTGGCTCGGCATTCGCTGAGACTCACTTCGACAAGTACCTCGGCAGCATTGGCGAGGCCTCGATGGAGGGTGAGCGGGTCGATGTACCCCTGTTTCACGGCCCGATGGGCTCGACCACACCCATGGTTCAGGTGACCATCGGAGATGCGGAGTATCTGTTTGGTCTCGCGTCCTCGAACGCGCAGGTATGGGTATCAGAGCGCGTCGCGAGTGAGCAGAAGATCGATGCCAAGGTCGGCAATAAGAAGTTGATCAACCTCCATGGCGAGAAGAACAAGTTCAAGCTCGGCGGAGAGGCAGGCAACGGCACCCTCCCAGAGCTGAAGATTGGTGGTCTGACACTCTCGAATTTAAATGTGTCTACGAAGGCCTCTAAGAACAGCCAGGCAGACCAAGCTCAGGGCGGCAAGAGCTGGTACAGCAGCCGTTCGCGCGGTACAGCGGTCGATGGCATTATCGGTCTGGGTGCACTGCCAGAGGGCATCTCTTGGGCTGTCTCGCCCTCGCAGGGCACCGTGAGCTTTGCACGTCAGGGCGAGGGTCTCATTGCCGGCGGTACGACCATTCCCTACACCATCGTTGAGTCCGAGGTGATTCAGTGGGGCAAGCGTAAGCTCATGTCCGTCGCGCAGCCGGTCGTCAGCGCGGTCAGCATCAGTGGTGTCGAGATGCCAGCTCATGTCGAGATCGGGGTCTCTGGTAGTTACTACATGTGGCCAACGGACATTCCTGCAGATGTCTCGGGCTCCTATGCCGATGTAGACCGTCCCTATGCCTCAGTTGAGGTGAGCGGCCTCAAGCTTGGATCCGCGACGATGCTTGAGTTCACATCCCTCGATGGTGTGGCCCGTTCAGAGTACGCGCTCTTGGGGCAGGACCTACTGAACAGCTACGACGTCGCTATGGACCGTACAGCGCAGACCATCACCTTGAAGAAGGCCGATGAGGTCAAGCGCGAAGATCCGCTGCCCTTCATGCTTGCTCACGCGCTGAAGGCCGTTGCTCCAGAGGAGAGCGAAGAGACACCCAGCGGAGAAGCGGAGACCAGCACTGAGGGTGACTCGAGCGAGTCAGACCTGCCGGGCAAGGGCAGCGACTGGGGTCGCCTGATTGATCTGTACATGGCGAGCGGTGACCTCGATAGTGCCATCACCGCAGCCAAGAATGCGGTCGAGCTCAACAAGCGCGATTGCACAGACTGGAGGCGCTTGGGCGTTGTTCAGGCGAGCGCGGGGAACATTGCGGAGTCCATCGTTGCCTTCGAGACTGCCAGCACCATCTACCATGGCTGGTATGATCTCTCCCTCGAGCAGAGGACGGAGATCAAGGCTGAACTCGACAAGCTCGATGCTGACGAGAAAGAGGCTCATGAGCACACAGTTGCTTCCAGCTCGTGTCACACAGCAGATGCGCACCTCGCTGGTGCGACCTTCGCTGCCGGCGATCTGCTCACTGTCGAGCAGATCTATCGCAAGCACTTTGACCTCGACCCTACCCTCGGAGTGATCACTGGCAATGCACTCATCACTCAGGGTGAGCTCGCTCATGCAGCCGAGCCCCTTCGTCAGGCGATGAAGACGGGCGGAGCACAGTCCATGGCCAGGCTCTCTCTCGCTGTTGTGTATGCCGAGCAAGGAAACTGGGAGAGCGCATCGAAGCTCTTCGAGAGGGTCATCTCCGCTGGAGCAAGTACCCAGACGCTCAAGGTATGGCTGGATGCGGTCGTCAAGGCCAAGGGGCCTGCTGCTGCACTCGAGCAGATGTCTCTGCTGGTGAAGCAACAACCGGAGAGCGCTTCGGTTCGTGTGGGTCTGGCTTACGCGATGGCACACTCTGCCAGCGCACCACAGAAGGCCAAGGCTCGCCGCTCGGCAGAGACCTTCTGGAAGAAGCGCCTTACACGTTTTCCACGCAGCGGAGCGGTCGCTGGCGCCTACGCACGCTGGCTAAACCAGTGGGAGCCAGGGAGTGATGCTGCCCTCTCCGCAGCGGAGAAGGCTCATGTACTCGATCCGACCTCCTCGGACGTCTTCATGGCCCTCGCTGAGATTCATGCTGCTCGGGACAACGCCACTGATGCGCACAGCTGGACGGTTCGTGCTGCCCAGTCGGCTCCAGAGCACATCGGCTATGCCCGATTGTTCGGCAGCACCTCGGCTCAGTAGACGAACGCGTCGTCACCGTCGGTGACGGTCAGGATCAAGACAGTGTCGTCTTTGAGTTCACCCGGAAGCGTGGCGTAGGCATCCTCGATCCGGTCTGCATAGTCGCCATCGTAGGCGATGACGTGCAAGATGGCGTAGTCCCAGTCGTTGGACGCGGCCGCGTTTTCGGCGCTGAGTCGGACATCTGTGAGCTTGTCGTCGAGCAGATCAAATGCCTCCTCCTCTGTGTAGGGATCTTCGGGTGGCCAGTGAAATGCCCGTGTGACGCTCACGCCGACGTCCTCGCGATCGATCTCGACGAGCATATCGGTCTTCTTGCCTCCATCATCGTCATACTCAATCTCAGTCTCAGTCTTCACCAAGAAGGCGACCTCACAGCGATGAAGAACCTCAAAGGCTGTGATCTCAGAGTGAACTGAAGAGCCGCCAAGGGTGCCTTCCTCCAAGATCTCTTGGCCACCGGTGCTCACCAAGCTCGCATCGAATTCTGTTGTGCCGAAGTCAACCGCATTGCGGTACAGGCTGCCCCTGCTGTCAGGCAAGTCAATGACTCCGCAGTCACCAGAGATCTCGCCATATCCATCAAGGGGTACGTCAGCATCGGCATCGGCATCGGCGTCAGCATCGGCGTCAGCATCGGCGTCAGCATCGGCGTCAGCATCGGCGTCAGCATCTGTGTCGGCATCAGGATCAGTGGTGCTGTTGTAGCTCACCTTTGGGGAGCTGCATGCTGAGCCAATGAGGGCCAAGAATAGGCTGAGTCTGATCATGTTCTCTCCATGTCTACACACCATGCCATAGGTGATTTATGGCCACCGAGATACTGCCCCAAAACCGCGTGTAGAAGTTGGTAGAGAGCAGGGCTATCTGCAGCAGAAGGCTCACGACACACAAGGCCAGCGCGATGGTGGCGTAGCGTCGCAAGCGCATCAATTCGGCGGCGTCCTTGTCAGAGAACTCTCCAGCCTGAATGCGGGCCAAGTCTGTATCTGTGGACATCCAGACCCACAGGGTGAGCACAGAGCCTGGAACAGATGTCCAGCAAGGCAGACCCAGTATGTCGAGCACGATGGCGATACTGAGGAGCCTGCGGGTGCGGGCAATGCGCGGCGTCGCCTCGGCATCGAGTTCTGGGTCGACCCCAGCAAACAGTGCGTCGACTTTCTCGCTCACTTTAGTCCAGCAGTACAGAGAGGTCAGACTCGTGCTCAGCGATCGTGACTTCGTCCAGGGTGAGGCCAGCGCCATCGCCCTTGAAGGTCAAGACGCCCTCGTCTCTCAGAGAGCGCACAGCGTTCTTGAGATTCACAAGCGAGAGTGCCTCCGGTCTCTGGATCTCATCGAGCTCCAGCAGCTTCAGGCCATGCTCTCGAAGGGCGGTGTGCATGGTCTTGATGTTGAGGTCCTCTCTCCGTAGAGAGCGTGAGCCACGGAGTGCGAGGAGTGCACTCTCAAGGAGGTTTCGCGTGAGCTCAGCGAGCTCAACAATACGCTCCCGCGCGGCGATTCCAATACCAGAGGCATCCATGTGGATGGCGCCGTACTGCTTGAGTTGTGTGAGCGCTTGCTGGGCAAGCGCGTCCACGTCGAGGTCTGGGTCGAGGGTGAACTCGTAGCGAAGAAGGAAGACCTGCTTGGCAAAGAGACGCTGCATCTCGACTTCGACAGCACTGCCTCGCAGTGCGCGCGCTCCATCTCTGAAGCTGTCTCGACATCCGCGAATAGCGGCCGCCATTAGGCTCATTGGTGCAAGATGATGCAGCACGCCGTTCTTGTAGTACTCGAGGGTGACCCTGCGGTCATCGACCACCTGGATGACGGAGTCTCCGTCGAGGTCTAGATTCTGAATCAAGCGACTCGACTCGAAGCGCTTGAGGGTGTGCTCGAGGCTCCACGTGTTGTCAGCGAGGCTGTGTGCAATCGGTGCATCCAGTTGCTTGAGAGTCTCAAAGAGTCTGTTGACTCGTGCCTCAAGAGTCGACCGCCGTACGCCGCGCTTGGACTGTGCAAGTAAGGCTAGGCTGGTGAGGCCTGTAGCCATGACCACCATGTTCTCCCCGATGCGATGCATCACGTGCTCACCGGTACTCTGGACGACCTCTTCTCTTACATCTGGGTCCAGCTCTGGGAAGGGCGCACTGAGTGTCCCGAAGACCTCAGAGAGCCGAATGGGCTCCCCGATGCGGACATAGACCTTGCCGAGACGTCGCCGGAAGATGGAGCTTGCCTTCACGACCTGACCCATGTTCTCGCTGACCTTGTCTTCGCCTTGCAGCTCCTTTCGGTATGCCCGCTCCTCTGCGATTTGCTCGTAAGAGATGCCGATAGGGACCAAGTTTACATCCCATCCCTCACGGAGGTTCTGGGCCGAGTCCATGATCATCTTGAGGACACCCAGCCGCGGTGGCATCAGCTTACCAGTCCGACTCCGGCCGCCCTCGATGAAGAACTCGATCGGAAAGCCGTCTCTGACCAGCTGGTGGAGGTAGCGGCGGAAGACCACTGGAAAGACATTGTCCTCACCGAACTTCCGCTTGATGAAGAAGGCACCACAGCGCCTAAATACACTCCCCACGGGCCAGAAGCTCAGGTTCTCGCCGGCGATGACGTGAGGAATCACCACATCTCGGTAGTACAGCTGACTCGACATCAGGAGATAGTCGAGATGAGACCGGTGACATGGAATCAAGATGGGCGTTGCATCTCTGAATGAGTCGCGCAGTCGCTTCATGTCCTCATCCGGAATGTCCACTCCGTTGTAGATTCGATTCCAGAGAAAATTGAGGGTGAGCGCCACCATTCGCACTGTACCGATGCGCATCTTGGCTGCGATGTGATCGAAGGTCTTGTGTACCTTGATCTCCACGTCTGCCCGAGTCTTGCCTGTTCGGTCCACCTCCTCGGTGATCATGTCTCTGACCTGGGGAGACTGGAGCACCAGTCGCCTCGTCCACCGGTGAGGGCGAACCCGCGGACCGCGTATCAGGTGAGACTCTCTCCACAGGTAGCGGCGAAGGAGTAGACGGATTCTGCGCTGCTGGTGCTTGGGTGCCTCATCACCGAAGCGCTCGAGGGCCTCCATGAGGTTGATGGGTTGGCCGGCCTGAACCACCGCCTTTGCATTTCGTGTGGCGACAGCCATCAGCTTCTGAAGGGGTCCAGGTTCATCTTGAGATCCCATGACGAATTGCCCAACCTGGGTCCGAGCAATCTCTGGCTTTCGTTGCCAAGCGACGACCACAGGGACGACCTGAATCGGTTCAGCACTCTTCGCTTGCGCCTCGAGCAGTGCAGGGATCGGATCAAAGTGATCGGGTCGGTTGCGCGTGCCCCGTATGGAGCTTTTGATGCTGCGTCCGGCCAGCAGAAAGAGTGCTGTGGGCATCCCTGCAGCCACGACATTGGTCAGCCAGCCTGACGCGATTGGGTCGGGCTGGCTCCCATGCTGAAGCATGCCCTTGGCGGCACTCCACCACTCGGACAGAGCGGTCCTGATAGGCGCCCAGATCGTGGAGCGCATTCCGTTCGAGAAGCGAGCCAGCGGCAGCTTTCGACCATTCAGGGCACGGTTGAGTGCAAGCCAATCGAGTGTAGAGCGGGTGTGGAGAACGTAGACAACCGGTCCGCGTTCAGCGGCTCTCCGAATGGCCTCTGCAGAGTGATCCTCAAGGCCGATCCGGCGCAGTAGAAACCCCATCCCGGTGAGGTGAAACAGCCAGCCGAACTCTCGGCGCATTCGGCTGCGAAAGCGTGCAGCGGTTGCGACAGGGGGAGTCACTGCTCACCACCTTCAGGCGCGGCCTGTATGGCCACGTCTATCATCTGACTACCGACTCGCTGCCAGCTTCGGATCTTGCGCTTTGTGCGGCGTCCTATCCAATAGCGTGTGGCTTCGATCATGGTCTGAATATCCCCAGGGTCTACAATCGTACCCCCTTCGCCGACTAAGACACGAGTTTCTCCAATGTCGCTACCCACCACAGGCGTGCCCTGGGCACGGTAGTCCATCACCTTGAGCGGACAGAACCAGGGCGGTGCGTCGGCTGGGTATGGCGCAAGGCCCACATCGAGGGCAGCTACTGTGTCAGCGAGCGCCTGGGAGTCGAGGTGCCCCGTGGCGATGGCACCCTCAATAGTGGTGGCTCCAGGTCCAATGATCACGAGCTTGGCCTCGGCCCCCTCGGCTATCTGTGCAAGGCTATCGACACCGTGCCAGGGCTTCATTGAGCCAACAAAACCCACGACCCTCTCGTCTGCGCCGAGCCCGAGTCGTTCTCGACCCCGCTCTCTGTTGCCACGAAGCGGTGTGACGCCGTTGGGAATCCAGTGCACATTTCGGCAGCCGATCTCAGTCTCGAGCCAGTCCTTGATCCATCGACTCACTGCGATGATTACAGGTGCTTGCTGGAGAACTCGGCGCTCCCAGAGGTTGGCAAAGTCTGGTCTTCTGAGTGCCTCAAAGCGAGACCGCTCGAGTACTGGAGGTGCATTGACCTCGAGTGCCCAGGGAACATTGATGGCATCAGAGACTCGCCAACTCGCATCAGAAAAGAGCGTATGACGCTCGAAAATCACGTCTGGGACCCAGCCTTGCCTCGCGCTCGAGATCACCTGGTTTGCCACACGCCGAGCGGCAGATACTTCCACCATGTCGCGGTAGTGATCTAGCCAGCTGGGCCAGCCCGGTGCACCTGCAGCAATCGTCGGCACGGCGCGCCCAAAGACGCCTCGGCGATCTCGGAGTCGTGCTGCGAAGACACGGACATCGTGATCTTCTAGCCAGGCCTCGGCCAGAGCTCGGACGTGAGCGCTGGCGCCTGAGGGGCCACGGACTGGGATACCAGGTGCTGGCACCAGATAGGCAATGCGGGCGATGCCCGAGTCCAAGAGGCTATCCTCGTGCTGCCGCGAAGGCTGTCTCGAGGTCTGCGCGCTGATCATCGACGTGCTCGATGCCAACGCTGAGGCGGATCAGTCCATCGTCGATGCCGATATCTGCGCGGACCTCTGGTGGTACAGATGCATGAGTCATGATGGCTGGGAGCTCGATCAGGCTCTCGACTCCGCCGAGACTCTCGGCCAGGATGAAGACCTTTGTAGCCTTCACGAAGCGGATGGCTGCGTCGAGGTCCCCCTTGAGTACAAAGGACACCATGCCGCCAAAGCCGGGGTAGATCACCTTGGCCACATCGTCACGCTCTCGCATCCAGGCCACCAGGGCCTTTGCATTCTCGTCGTGACGCGCCATCCGAACGCTGAGTGTCTTGATTCCCCGCAGGGTCAAGAAGCAGTCCCAGGGGCCAGGCACGGCACCGACAGAGTTTTGTATGGTCGTGAACTTGTCTGCCAGCTCGTCATTGCTCGTGATGAGGGCCCCACCGACCACGTCAGAGTGCCCGCCGATGTACTTGGTCGTGCTGTGAAGCACGATGTCAGCACCTTGCTCGAGCGGCCGCTGAAACACAGGGGTCGCGAAGGTGTTGTCGACGGCGAGCAGTGCACCGACGGCATGGGCCTTGGCTGCGAGTGCAGCGATGTCACTTGTCTTGAGGAGTGGGTTTGTCGGTGTTTCTGCCCAGACGAGGGTCGTTCCTGCTGGAATCTCGACATCTGGATCTGACAGGTCAACGAAGGTGAACTTGATGCCGACCTTGGCGAATATCGTCGTAAATAAGCGGTAGGTACCGCCGTATACATCGTCGCCGCAGACAACATGATCGCCTGGGCTGAGCGTTCTGACCACGGTATCGACGGCTGCCAAGCCAGAGGCAAAGCAGATCCCGTGGGTGCCGCCCTCTAGGGCTGCCAAGCAGTCCTGGAGTGCAGATCGGGTCGGATTGTGAGTTCGGCTGTACTCCCACTCAGCAACACCGGGATGTTTCTGTGCGTAAGTGGATGTCTGATAGACCGGCGTCATGACCGCACCCGTGGCTGGATCGGGTTGCTGTCCTGCGTGGATGACCTTTGTTTCTATCTTCATGGCTTAGCGGGCCTTTCCAGAGAGCTGGCTGATGTGATCGATGAGGTCGATTCGAGTGATGATGTCAGATGGCTTTCCATCTTCCAGGACAATCGCGACCTTGAACCGCCTGAAGAGGTCGGTGAGGACGCTGATGTCTGTGTTTGCATCGACAGTGCAGTAGTTTGGCTGCGCCAGGCTGCCCACGTCGACATTAGAGCGGTCACCCTCGAGCGCACGCTCCAGGAGCTGCTTCTCTGAGATGATGCCGAGCAGCTTTTCGCCGTCGACCACGGGCAGCTGGCTGACACCATGAAGCTTCAGTAGGCCCACGACCTCAGCGACACGGCTGGTCCCGTCGACAGTGATCAGCTCATGACGCTCTCGCTGAGCCAAGAGATCGGCGAGTGTTCCCATGCTAGAGTCGTTGCCCATGAACCCGTTCTCCTGCATCCAGTTGTCGCTGTAGACCTTGGAGAGGTACTTGGAGCCGTTGTCTGGAAGCAGGATCACGACGTTCATCTCGGCCCGATCATTTCTCCGGAGATACTTGATGCCACCTGCGATGGCTGCACCACTGGAGACACCGCAGAACAGGCCCTCTCGCGAGACGAGCTCACGTGTGGCCCGAAAGCTCTCGGCGTCGTTGACTCGGACAACATCGTCGACGACGTCGAAGTTCATGGTCGTCGGCAGAAAGTCTTCGCCGATGCCCTCGAGAAGGTACGAGTGCGGCTGAGTCAGCTGCCCAGTGTGGAAGTAGTCGTAGTACAGCGAGCCTACTGGATCGACGGCCACGATCTGGATGTCTGGGTTCTGCTCCTTGAGGTACTTTCCAACCCCAGACAGTGTGCCGCCGGTTCCAGCCCCAGCGATGAAGACATCAATCTTGCCATCCATCTGGTCGTACAGTTCTGGTCCCGTGGAGCGGTAGTGCGCTTCAGGGTTGGCAGGGTTGTGGTACTGATTGGCGTAGTAGGAGTTGGGTGTCTCCTCGACGATGCGTTGCGCGGTCTTGTAGTAGGAACGGGGATCGTCGGGCTCCACATTGGTGGGTGTGACGACAACCTTGGCTCCCCATGCGCGGAGGGAGGCACGCTTCTCTTCAGACTGCTTGTCTGGGAGGACAAAAATCGTCTTGTAGCCGCGAAGTGCTGCCACCATGGCGAGTCCAGCGCCGGTGTTGCCGCTGGTGGCCTCAACAATTGTGCCTCCAGGGGTGATCGCGCCGGTGCGTTCGGCTTCGTCGATGATGTGCATCGCGATCCGATCCTTCACGCTGCCGCCTGGGTTGACAAATTCAACCTTGGCGTAGACGTTGCATTTGAGACCTTCAGTCATGGAATTAAGCCGTACCAAAGGCGTATTTCCGACGACTTCGAGTACATTTTCATAGACGTTTTTCATGGGGGTACCGTCCCTGTGTTTTCGGGGGCCAGAACATAGCGGACAGGAGCCCTGTCGGCCATCGGACGAGACCTTCGCGGTATACTGCTGGTCTTGGAAGGGAGAGGATGTGAACGAGGCCAGCGGCCGACTCTTACGAAAGGGCGACTATGTCTTTGGCTCATTTGTGAAGCCAGAGGCTGTGGACGGGTACATCAACGGCGTGAACCCCGGTGATCGTACCGATGTTCTCGGTCGCTTTCCGTTCTCAGAGTCCTCTGTTGAGGAAGCTGTGGGGTATGCCGCGGTCGGGTACCGGGTCTGGCGCCGCCTCTCTATCAACGATCGCGCCGCCGCTGTTCATCGCTTCAGAGAGCAGCTGATCAATCACCAGGAGAAGCTCGCGCAGCTGGTGACTCGTGAGGTCGGTAAGCCCCTCTGGGAGGCCCGCCAGGAACTGATGGCCACCGTGCGTGCAGTGGACTTGCTCCTCGACGACGGAATTGATGTCCTCGCCCCAAGGGTGATCGACGACATCGGTGCACGCTCGGATCGCCTGCCGCGCGGGATTGTGGCGATACTTTGTCCATACAATTTCCCGATCTTGGTGGCGGCAGTTCAGACCGCCAGCGCTGTTCTGGCTGGAAATGCTGTGATCGTGAAGCCCAGCAAGTTCACGCCCGGTGTTGGTCAGGCCCACATTGATCTCTGGGATCGCTGTCGGATGCCCAGGGGTACGGTGAATATGATCCAAGGTCCAGGCTCTGTTGTCGGCCATCGTCTGGCCACCCATCCAGACATTGACGTGCTGCTCTTTACGGGTGCGCTCGAGACGGCACGCACGATTGGTCGCCTCACGCAGAGTCGGCCTGAGTTGCCTCGAGTCATTCAGTGTGGGGGCAAGGGCACGGCCATTGTTCTGGATGATGCAGAGCTCGATCGGTCTGTCTACGAGGTCATGGTTGGGAGCTTTCTGACTGCGGGTCAGCGGCACAACTCTACCGGTCGTGTGATCGTCACCGATGGTATCTATGATGACTTTGTAGAGCGGCTGACTCAGAAGAGCAAAGCGCTCACGGTTGGCTATGGCTTTGATGCACAGGTCTTCATGGGGCCGCTGATCTCGGAGAATCTCAGGACACGCTATCGCCGCTTTGCGCGCAGCATGACGGGGCAAGGCCACACACTCTTGCTGGCACCGGAGCAGCCGAAGGATGTCGGCAGAGGCTTCTTTGTTCGGCCCTGCATTGTCGAGGTGGACTGGGCGCGGGGTGCACCTGTGCTCGAGGGCGAGCCACCAGGGCCCACTCTCTTGGTCTACAAGGTCAGTGACTGGCAGCAGGCAGTGGGGCTTCACAATCAGATTGAAGCCCGAATCTCGACGAGCTTGTTTGTGAACGCCGAGAATCCAGTTGTCGAGGAGCTCAAGGAGCGTCTCCGTACTGGGGCACTGAACATCAACCGTGGGACGATAGGCGCGAGCTTGCGGCTGCCCTCTGTGGGGCTCGGGACCAGCAGCAACGGGATCGGCGGTGGCGTGACGCTACTGAATCAGCTGACGCACCCGCGTTCTCAGCTCACGGAGGTGCGACCCTTCGAGGGGCTTCCGAAGCTCCCGGGTGTGGACTGGATCGAGCGTGAAGACACAGCAGATGCAGTAGACATAGATCTTCCAGTGAACGACGACCCCACAGAGGTGGGTGATCTGTCGAGCTTCTTGGAGATCAGCGACTAAGCATAGGCTGAGAGCCCGGACACGGACTCACTCGGCGGCTGTGGGCGCGTCTTCGGCTTCGACAGGTGCTTCAGTGGGTGGAGGCGGTACAGTACCCTCTCCGCGATCGCGTGCCCCAGCTTCTGAAGATGGCAGCGATGCAGTGTTGTCGCCAGGAGGGGCCACTCCACCACCACTGGGATCACCCACCTGGACGGGTGTGTCATCGTCACCTGGAAATACAAGATCAACGTTGATGCGGTCCTCAGAGACCTCGCCCAGGGCGATACCCGGCGCCAGCTTGTCTGTGTCTTGGACAATTCTGTTGTCCTTGTCGATGTCACACAAAGCAGCGATCTGGTAGCTCCGACCTGTGGGGGCGACGATGGCATACTCGCCAGTCGATGGAGGGAAGAGCGCGGTGACGGGTCCGATCATGGGTCCTGAGTCCGCATGACTGACGCCCACCTCGATGAGATCGATTCGGATGACGCCACCCTCACAGCTGCCCTTGAGGGTGCCAGACAGCGTGCTGAGCGCTACCCCGGATGCTTTGAGTTCTTCTTGTGTCTGCTGCGGTACAACTTGAGAAATGTCCAGGAGCATGGTGCCGCCAGGAGAGAGATCCATAGAGTCAGGATCGCCCTCTGGTCCACCTCGATTGGGCTGAGCCGCTTCAGTGTTGTCCACCTCATCGACGGCCTGGGCTATCTCTGGCGGTGGATCTGGACACGCCAGAAAGGTCGGCATTGACACGAGCAGAATGGAGAGCTTGAAGCGAGACATATTCCAGGCTTAACTGGGCAAATGACAGATGCCAGCGCTCGTTAGGGTGTGCTGATATTTACTGTCACACCATCGAAGACTGGGCTGCCGATGAGTGGATCCACTGCGGAGGGATCGAGCAGGTCTAAGGCTTCGCTTCCGACCACGAATGGCAGGTCAATGACATCTGGCCTCAGGGCTTCGTCGAGCTCAACTGTGGCGACTGCAGAACCGTGTGGTGTGGTCAGGCGTATGCGCTCACCTGCCTTGTGTCCGAGGTCCGGATGTATCCGTGCAGTCAGCACGTGCAGTTTCTCGTCTTGGTGTGCAGCATCGGGTGCACGATTTAGGGCTTGGCCAGCCCGAAGGTAGAGACCCTCAGTGATCTGCTGTCCCGGTGATCTGACACGCCTGGAGATCGCCTCAGGCAGCAACTGAATGCGTTCATTGTCTGTGGATGGCCGCCATGTGCTGCGATCGGAGTCACCGATAACGACTCTGCGCTGGTCTTCAGGGATGGCGTCGAGATCGAGATCGTCGGCCCAGGCAAAAGCACGATGCTCCCACTGCTCGAGATCGGCTCGAGCCAAGAAGCGGCCCATCAGACCGAAGTGCTTACCCCATGCGCCACCGCGAAGTCCGGGACGTAGTGCACCAAATATATCTGAGAGAATCGTCTCCTCTGCGCGGGCCTGGTGTCGAGGAGTCGTGAGCGGTGCTGACCACATGGTGCCCTTCACGGGAAGGATACCGTTGTCGTGGAGACAGAGATCGGCGCGTTCCCAGGAGTGTGCAGCAGGAAGGATCCAGTCAGCATGGGCTGAGGTCTCGTCTTCGTGAGTAGCAATACAGACCAGCAGGGACAGTGACTCAAGTGCAGCGCGAGTCTGCGCTGGACCTGGAAGGGTACCCACAGGGTTTCCGCTGACGGTCACCAATGCCTGCACAGCGCCGTCACGAATTTCTGTAGCCAGTGCAGTAGCCGGTGCCTGCATGAGCATGAGTGGCTGATGAGTGGCCTTCGTTTTGGGCGCCTTGTCGGTGGCCAGCTGAGTCAAGATCGGAAAGAGATCGATCGCTCCTCGGTTCTCATAGAGACCACCCGGCCGCAAGATGTTTGCCGTGATCGCGTGGAGGGTCAGCCAGGCCCATGCACCGAGCGCGCCCGCCTCGTTGTTGAATGTATGTGCAGCCGGATGAATGACTGACATGGCTGAACGGGAGAATTTGAGGGCGACCCCGCTGATCTCAGCGGCATCGATACCGCAGATCTCTGCACAATTCTCGACGGTCCACTGAGCGATTGCTGTCTCAAGCTTGTCGTAGCCGACGGTGTAGTCTCGGATGAATTGGGCGTCTACCCAGCCACCCTTGACGATGGCGCTGAGCATGCCGAGCATCAGGTAGGCCTCGGTGCCGGGTCGAATCTGCAGGTGACCGTCCATGGTTCCAGCGAGCTCAGTTGCCCGAGGATCGGCCACGATAACCTTTGTGCTCTTCGTCTTTCTCGAGTGTTGAATCCAGGCCTCGTGTCCCATGCCTGCGGTGTGCGGGCCCCAGCCGAGGTCGCGCTGTTCTCCAGACAAGAGCAGCACATAGTGTGCACGTCCGAGATCGGAGACCAGGGGTGTAGGATGACCAATCATCTGCTCAGCAGCCCACAGCCTGGGACCGGCGCTCATGCACTGCTCTGAGAAGATGTGTGGTGTCCCTGAACCGACACCGAAGGCCAGAGCGCGCACCAATGTTCGTGTGGAACGCTGAGTGCTGTCGCCCAGGTACATTCCGATAGAGGCGGGGCCATTCTTGGAGCGAACTTCACGCAGAGCCTGACCGATCTCTGAGACTGCCGTGTCCCAGTCCACTGGCGTCAGCCGACCGTTTACACGCTTCATTGGTTCGGTGATTCGCGTTGGATCACTCAGGGCCTGAATAGACTGTGTCGCTGTATCGCAGATGAATCCAGCGCTGATGGGATCGGTCTTGTCGGGGAGCAGAGAGACAAGCTGCCCGTTGTCCAAGCCAGCCAGAAGTCCACAGCGGGACTCACACAGCCGACAATATGTGGCTTCGGTTTTCATGTTTGCACCATTGCACGGATCACGGTTTCTAGCAGTGAGAAGAATCCAGGATAACCCCGAGTGTGTTCCCTCAGCGTCTCAGCGACGGCTCTACTGCGGAGATGTGGCAGTGTCTTCAGGAGCACAACCTCGAGATCTGGACCCCAGGCTGCAGCCGTCATGGCGACGACTGGACTTTCGTGGCTACGGCGGAGCGCGCAGACGAGTGCGAGTGCAGCAGCATCAATGTGACCCTGGGCGGCAAGCGCTGCTGCGGGCTCAGGGCATCCAGTCTCTTCTGCGACAGCGATAAGCCCTGGCAGGTGTCCGGCCGCTGCGTGTTCCCAGCAGTTCTGAGCGAAGGCGGGATGCCCGACACTGGCGAGCAGGTGGGTGAGTCCAGCCTGCTGACCCTCGACATGGCGCGAGAGCTCGATGAGCCATGATGCCGATGGATGGCGCCGTGCAGCGACACTCAGGACCTCTATGTTTGTCTCTGGACTGAGCGAGACCAGCCTGCGGTACAGCCCGTTTGGTGCAAGTGACCCCTCGAGTACATCGATGACGTCGATGGCTGCTCTGACCCATGCGGGATGAGTGGGGGCCTTCGGACCCACCACGAGATCCGCCAGGGCTATTGGATTGCGTGTCGCCAGATCTTGCAGAATGTCGGTGACGGTCTTGCCGGAAGACAAGGCATTCTCAATGCGCTCTCGGATGAGCCCCATATCTCTGCGGGGATCGAGATCTGCTACGGAATTCATAGATGAACCCCGCAGTTCTTTGCCAGCTCAGTCAGTGGCAGTGTGGGCACGGGATGATCGTATGGAACGGCCACAACAACGGGTGCTGGAGCGTCGAGTGTGAGCACGCCGGGCAGGCGATCCGGGCGACCAGGCCCACAGAGGAGCGGGTGGTCTCCCGTGACCAGCGGCTGCAGGGCATCGTCTGCCCAAGACCAGACCCCGCCGAGGCCCATTCCTGCAATGCCCATCCCCTGCTGGTCCGCAGCAGAGAGCAAGACGGTGAGATCGGCTCCTCCCTGGGGTCCCAGATCCGAGGCTTCGATGCCGCACAAGGCCTCCCAGGTGATGGTGAGGAGGTCGTGTCGATCGA
>Ga0315315_10001089_pt1 | contig 24644 bp, 27 predicted proteins | sample M140m3416metaG_FD_203699 | JGI IMG/M metagenome (GOLD analysis project Ga0315315, IMG submission 203699) | Ammonia-oxidizing marine archaeal communities from Monterey Bay, California, United States - M1 40m 3416 | ecosystem: Environmental > Aquatic > Marine > Intertidal zone | place: USA...
GCTTCTTTTTTAAGTTCCGCTGACACTTCACTAAGCAATTCCCTGTAACTTATGATTTTCTTAGACATTATATAATATGTTTTGATAAAAAGAAATAGATAAAATTGAATTAGTTTTAAATATATAGATGATATCAAATAAAACCATGACAACTTTGCAATTATCAGAGAACTTATATCCTATAGATGAAGTGTTTATGACATTTACACAATGTCTAATTAAACGCTCAACACAGCACGAAATGTTGTTTTGGTTGTTTGAAATTATTGCTTCGGCTGAAGATGTACTATGTGGGTTACTATGTATATATTTGCAATTTTATAGTATAGGAAACAAAGGTCTAGCTAAGTATGTGCTAAGAAAATCTCATAAGTACAAAAAAGATGGAAATATAAAGCATTTGATTAATATGGTAAATAATATGAGACTAGCAAAACCAACAATAGATGCATATGAAGTAACACAGAATAGTGTTATCGAAGTTTCTCCAAATAAGATATACAAAAGTGAGCCTTGGGTGAAATGCAATCCACCTTATTCGTTTGGGTTACTAAAATCGATTCATGCAAATGATAGACATAACATAGGTGCTTATCTAAATATAATGTTTAAGAAACATGGATTTGATGAAACGTATAATGTAATAACAAATTATTTAGTTAATGTTAGAGGAAGAAAATATGATGAGATGATTTTAACAAAAGAAAACTTTCCAAATGAAATCTTCTTGTTATCAGCGATAATTTCAAATGCAAATACAATTGATAACAACAGTAAAGCGATGAGATTTGTAGCAGTACCGCAAGGAGATATAGATAAAATGTTAAATCATTTCACAAAAAAGGCCGATAAATACTATTTAAAATTGAAAGAAAGGCGTTTATATAGTACACATCGTAAACTAGGTTCTGGAGATTATGGAAGATTTCATATAGAGGAGGGATTAGAAAAAGCGTCCTGGTACTCATGGGAATACTATTGTTATAACTCAACAGAATGGAAAAAGAGATTCGATAAATACAGTGGAAAACAAAATGATGAAACAAAAAAGATAGTATTTCTAAATGATGATTGTTTAGAAGCATTTTATGACGATGGTAACGCAATGGAATTTGATGAGCAAGATTGTGAAACACAATCAAAAAGCTTGCATGAAATATATGTTTATACAGATATTAATAAATGGTTTTCAGATTTGATTAATGAGTGTTTAGTTCAAGTTATGCATAACATAAAAATATAAACTTAACCTATCAAATATTTTTTAATATAATAAAAATATATAATTATGGCTAGCAAGATGATTAAAAGTATTCGAAGTTTAAATAAAGTTAAATCACCCAAAGACTTTGATAAATTAACAAAAAATGAACAAATGAAAGCAATTGCAGCTTTATTTTCTACAACATCGTGTGAAGTATCAGAGGCAAAACAATTTTTAGAATTAAATGCACGAGATTGTCGCAATGAAGGATATATTGGTGGTGCTCGGAGGCGTCGGGGAACAAAAAAGAAATCATCGGCCTCTCCTGCTCGACAAACATCCGCAGCAGTTCAACAAACTGCAGCACAGACTGGACAACAACAACCAACAGCGGAAGCAGTTCAAGAGGCGGGTCGGGGAGACATTTATGATTTATTGTCAATTGTAGTATTGGCAGGGGGTGCGTATGCAGCGGGTAGTTTAGCGATGGCTGCTGGTTTGGATGATGGTATTCAAGCGTTATTAGATAGCAATGGTATTCCTAGTTTAGCACATTGCTCGAACGAGGCACAATTAGCAGCACGTTTACAAGCAACTTATTATGGATATCAAGATGTTACCATGTGTCAAAGAGCTCAGGCGGCCATGAAAAGAATCATTATTGGTACACCAACGGCAATAATAGCTTTATGTGCTTGGTTTGGCATAAGAAATCCATTCTCTATTATGGCTTCTACTGCAAGAGACTCACAAGCTTATCTTGCCGAAAGACTACGTTCTTGCTTTACCCGTGCACCACCTGGTGCAAATCCCCCTGCATTAGTTCATGCTGCGGCACTGGCAATTGATGCTCAGCGTGCAGCAAATAATGGAGGACAACAAGCGGCTTCTCAGGTAATCCAGGGTACTCATAGTCCTCCTAGACAGCAAGGAGTTTCTCAAGCTAGAGGACGTTCTCCAACCGCAAGAACTAGTAATACAAGTTCACCCAGAATGGGTATGGTTCCAGCCTCCAGAATGAGTATGGGAGCACCCAGTATGAGTATGGGAACATCCAGCATGAGTATGGGTCAAAACTTTCCTCCGACCTCAAGGTCTGGTGCATCTTCTCTATCTCCTATTGTACAAGAAACCAAACTAGACTCTCCCCCTCAATCACCAACTTATGGTCCACGTTCGCCTTCGCAGTCTCCAACTACAGGGAGTTTAAGATCTAGTAGACAAAATAGGCCGACGACACCATCGTCTAGTGATGATAGTTCTTCTTCTGAAGAGGAGGATACGCCTCCACCTAAGAAGTCACCTGTAAAAAAGGTCGCAGTACGCAGAAGCAGCAGAAATAGTAAACAAGGAAAAGGTGGGGGCAGAAAAACAAGAAAGCATAAAAAACATCATAAAAAACATCACAAAAAACATCACAAAAAACATCACAAAAAACGCAATAAAACTAAAAAACGTAAAGGGAAAGGTAAAAATAAAGGGAAAGGCAAAGGTAAAAATAAAGGGAAAAGAACAAGAAAACATTAAATGTTTAAATTAATAACTTGATTAAATTAAACATTATCATCAGCATTGCTATTTATAACTACCAAATGTTTTTTAATATTAACAGCAGAAGTTGTATTCATAATGTCGCGCATAGTCTCTCCGCAACAATCGTGTGGTTCTATATATTTATCTGGAATACACATTTTCCTTATAGAAGGACAGCAACAACCAAAAGTATCAACAAACCAAAAAGATAGCCAGTGTGTTTTTTCTAATTCTGCATTAGTAATTTCTTGCTGAAACATTTTATCAATTAGAGAAAAAGCAGTGTTTAAATAAAGAATAGTATCTGTAAGTTCTTTCTTTATTCTGAACAATTCCGTAGATCTATTGTCCATTTTTTTATGTTTTTTGTAACATCTAATTTTTTGGAAAGCTTTTATAAATCTAAGTTCATTTTTAACATTTTTGAGAGTAGAAATTGTTTTTGTTCTATAATCATCTATTTTTTTAATAATAGCAAATACGTTTGTATTGTAAATAATAGGATATCTGTATCTAATTTTTCTAGGTATTATAAATTGATTAGTTTCTTTTATATCGCTAATTTTTTCCTCAACTGTTTTAACCATAGCTTTCATTTTATCTAATAATTCTTTTTCTGCAATGGTTCGAGTCTTAGATATTTCTTTTGCTTTTTCAGTTAATCGCTTATTTGTTACTTTATTTCTAACTTGTTTTTCATCTTCACTTGATGAATTAGGAGGAGAAGCATTATATAAGGCATCAATATCCTTTTTTTCTCTAGTAATTTCTTGTGAGATATTTGATTTAGATAAAGTTGGATTACTGAATAATAAGACTTGACCAGATTGGAACTCTACATAAGATTGTAATTTATCATATTGATGTGCAGATATTTTATGTGCTTCAGAATTGGCATCAAGTTTCATGTAATTAACAATAGAAAGTAAGAAAGCAACAAATGCAGAAATAGAGGCAAGTATAATTTCTCCATGTTCACTACATTGAAAAGGGCCTTGTATAACAGCAGAAACAGCAGAAACAAATATTGCAGGAAACATCATATAATTTAGGTATCTAGTCATATAACTTTGAGACTCCATATAAATGATTTTATGTCCTTTAATATAGCTTGCTAAAACGTCTAACGCAGATGAATATCGATGAACTATATCTTGTTCATATGTAGCATTAATTCTTTTTTGTACAGTTTCATATGAAAGTTTTTTGTATTTAATAGTATAATTTTTAGGTTTTCTATTTAGTTCAAAGGATGCAGGTGTGCCTGAACTAGAGCCAGTATAATAGTCTTCTTCCTCTTCTTCAAACTCGTTTTCATCGTCTTCTGTATCACTAACAATGCTACCAGTTTGTGATATATTTTTCCCATCAAGTTCAACCAAAGTACTACGACCAATTACATGATTATCATTTTGTTCTTTTAATTTAGATATTGTTATTCTTTCATCATCTGCAAGAGTACCACTATCTTCACTAACATTTAACTCAATGCTATTAAGATTTTCATTTCCACTAATATCCATTATATATTCTAATAGAATATTATAGGAAAATGGAAACTTATTATTTTGATGATAAGAATAAGTCTACAACTCAATCGAACTCAACATTTAAATTAACATTTTACGATAGGGAAAAGGTAACAAAAACTTTGTTTAAACGTCAAGGGCAGAGGATACGTCAGGCAAATACAGGTCCAGAAGGTGTTAATAAATTAAAAGCTTGCTTTGGAATCTTAAACAAGAGTTTTTTTTCAGTTAGCGACATTGAAGAAACAGATATGTTAATGATACTAGAAATAAAGAAGAAACGGGGCTGGTTTTTTTGTGGTTTTGTTATGGCAGATTTTAAAAAGTCATTAGATTCTCACGATGATTCTTCTGATGAGGAAAGTGATTCTGAAGAGGAAAGTGATTCTGATGAGGAAAGTGATTCTGAAGAGAGCAGTTCAAGTGAGAGCAGTGGTGTATCTAAAAGTAACTCTTCAACAGCAAGTTCAATGCCTTCATTAGAAAGTATAAAAAAGAATAAAGTATTGTATATAAATGCTATTTGTGCTAATACAGCAGTAACAAGAGGAGAATATGAGGGAAAGAAATTGAGAGTAGGAAAATTACTAATGACACAAGCTGAGTGGTATTCTAGATATAATGGTTTTGATAAGATGCAATTATCAGCATTAGGATATGTAATAAATTATTACAGAAAGTTTGGATTCAGACATATCAATTCATGTGATAAAGGAGAGACATCAAAAATGAAGAGTTTAGCAAAAAAATATGAAAATGTAAGGTATCCAAGTGATGAAGATTTAATAAACGCGTTTACTATTGAAGCTGCAAAAAGGTATGTAAGATTAGGGACAAAATCTGAGAAGTTAGATTATTTAATGAGCAATTTAAATGCTTATTTTACGGGTCAAGAAATAGTTTTTAGAGTAGAAGGTGATAAAATAGTAGCTTATGATGAGAAAGATAATGGTAATGACACTAAAAATAAAAAAGTAACAAAAATGATAGATAAAGAGCAACCTTATATCTTTGAGTTTTTAGAACATTTAAGACAGGAAGGGCACGCGGTGGCATGTTTAGATGAGGAAGATAGACGAGGAAAGAAAATTAGACCAAAGCCTGATAAAGATGGAGATTTGGCATTTGATTGTGATGATGAAGGATATAATATGGTTAAATGTCTAACAAAATCAGTAAATCCACCACCACCAATATCAACAGACCCACATAATTCTGTATCAAAAAAGATGGATGGCGGCAAGGCAAGAAACCGTCGAACGCGTAAAACATCAAAGAAAGTCAATTTGTGGATGGCTAAAAAAGCTCCTTATGGAAAAGAGAGAACTAAAATGCTAAAAAAATGCGGTGAGAAATGTTTTCTTGGACCAAAGAAGAGTTTTCCAATTTGTAATAAAGGTACTTGTAAGATAAACAGAAATGGCATATCTGCTGCTTATATGAGAGCAAAACAATGGGGGAATACTAGAAAAACAACTAAACTAATACATTCTAGAAAAACATACAAAAGAGTTGCCAAAAAAGCACAAAAATTATTAAAAAATCGTGAATATAAAAATGTAGGTAAATAACCAGAAATAAGTATTTTAATTAGAATATAATAATTAAAATCCTTACGTAATTTAATGAAGAGGAAGGTTATTTATCTGTACAAAGAAACACATTTACCAACAGAAGGATGGCTACAGGGGTGTTTTATTTGCGATACTATTACTAGTAAAACAGAAGAGTTTAAACCATTCCAAGTAAATAATAAAATGAAATATGTAGTTCATATTTGCCCTACATGCAAACGACATAAAAATAATAATAAAGAGTTATGCGAAGTATATATTGAACAATTAAATGATTATATAAACAATTTATAATGAAGTAGACATACCAGTGGAGCCAAATCCATCTTCGCCACGCTCAGTATCATCAAGGTCACCTTCTATATCTTCTACAACAGGTGTAGATATTTGCTCAATAATAAGTTGTGCAACTCTGTCTCCTTGACTTACATTAATATCCTCATCACTATGATTAAAGATAACTACACCAACATTTCCTCTGTAGTCTGCATCAATAACCCCTGCACCAATATCAGTATGTTTCTTCCACGAAAATCCAGAACGAGGGGCGATACGTCCATAATGACCAAGTGGAATAACCATAGCTAGGTCAGTTTTTGCAATTGCTTTTCCACGGGCGGGAACAACAATATCTTCAGCGGATGCAAGGTCATAACCAGCGGCAAGACCGGAACCTCTAACTGGCAAGATCGCATTTTCACTTAGTCGTTTTACTCGAAGTACACTCATATTTATATTCTATATACACAATTCTCTTTAATCATTTTTATAAAAAAATGAAAGTAAATTACAAAATATACTTATAAGTATACTTACTATATAAAGCATATACTATCATGACAAACTGTAACAACAGCACTGATGCACTGAGGACTAAAAAGTCCATTATTAATAACAAGTTATCCTATTCCCAAATAGAGGGAACACGTAAAATCACTCTTAGGGATTATCGCTATATGTCTGAAGCTGTGAATGAATCTAATAACTCTCCACTTCATCATAAGCATGGTTGTGTGATTGTTTGTGGTGGAAAAATTATGGGGCGAGGTTATAATCATTTACGTTCAACATCAAGTGACGGATTAATACATAACTGTTGTAGTTGTCACGCAGAAATAGCTGCATTAAGGTCTTTAGCCAACACATGTCGCCTGAATACGTGTGATTACCGGTATTGGGTTTTACAACGCAAAGTTTCGCCGGCGCGTAAAAAAGGCTACCGTGTACATTGCCAGGGCCACGGTTGATGGTCGTATAAAAGATTCAGGTCCATGTATAGATTGTCTAACTGCACTAAAAACATTTGGAGTAAAAAATATGGTATTTACCACAAATAATGGATTAGAAATTCATAATATAAAATCGTATAAGAAATATTATAAGTCATGTGGGAAGAGGCATTTGATAAATAGATGCAATCTCGATATTAATTAATAAGATTTGAATGCTATATCAGTAGTACACTGCATCCAATCACTTGGTAAGAATCCGGCATCGATAGCTTCTTCAGGAGTTTTAATCCATATATTACATCCTCTTTGATTAATAACGAATGGAAATGAAGCTTTACAAGGAGGTGTTGGTAAACATTTCTTTCTATATGTATGAATATTAATATACTCTGCCGCATCCATTGCACCAGCATGTTTATTTTTATGAAAGGTTGACCTAGATTTCTTTTTCCCACCAACAAAGGTTGTTTCGCTACAATTTGCATCACAAGTTACTAGACCAGCATTTTCTCTAGGATGGTCATTGCAAGCACTTTTTATTTTCAGCTTGTGTATATAATTAGATTGAGCATGTTCTTCTGGATTAAATGATTTTACCCAATTATACTTAGCACAAGTACCGTCTTCACATATTTCTGTAGGAAAACGTACGCGAGTGGAAATTAATCCTGAAGTTGTTTTTGGTGCCTTTAAAGGAACAATTCCTACAGGATTTACACATTTTTTATTTTGATTTATTCTATTCTGACCAGTATAGTAGTGGTATCTTCTAACACCCATAGTAGAAAATTGCCCTCCACTAGAAATACCTTTTTTTTCTCTATGTTTCCTAGCCATAATGTGATGTGACATTCTTATTATATTAGTGAGTGATAATTTGTTTAGTTCTTTATTTTGCATATATATATGAGCCTATCCCACCCTAAGTTTAAAACAACGGATTGGCATCGTTTATTATTAAAAATCCTAGGTCTTCAAAAAATATACAATCATTTTATTGTAATAGAAGGAATTAATGTGTTAAAAATTGTATCAAAAAAAAAACCAAATAATCATAAATTAAACACATTTTGTAATTCTGAGTGGTTTGAAATGATAAAACGATGTCAAAATAAAATACAATGTCTTCTTAATTTTGATGAATGGTATGGAAAAAGATTTGTGGCTTTTAGAGGAACAAGTTATAAACATGTACCGAAAATTGTTAAAGATGACTTTTCATATAGTACGAAACTATGGGTGTCGATAGGGGTTGATAATTATGAAGGTTGCGTTATCTTTCCGAAATTGAAAAATGCAGTTAGTGATTCAAAAGCATTAAACCATTTCGCTTTAACAAAAGGATTTAAGACAATCCACTTGAAAAATGAAGAATGTAATAAAAGACAATTAGAACTATTAATACAAGCAGATTTATGTACAAGACTAAATCCAGATGATCTATTAGTTATAAGTTTTCATGGACATGGTTACACAGGTCATTATAATGACAAAGAATATGGTTTTATAGTGCCATATGGTGCAAAAAACTCATTGCCGGCCAGTTTAATATCAATGGAACTTCTAGCATTATGGGTACAAATGTTACCATGTAGACATATATTATTAATTTTAGATTGCTGTTTTTCTGGAATGATGGCTTTACGTGGAACAAATCAAGCAAAATCTGATGATATAAGAAGTCCCGAAGTTTTAAGACGTAATTCCCTGTATAAAAATCTGTGTAAGAAAGCAAGAATAGTAATAAATGCGGGACAAGAAGACGAAAGTATTATGGATGGTGGATGGAATAATCATTCATTGTTAACTGGATTAATTGTATCATATAATAAATACAATAAAACCAAAGGTTCTGTGTATGATTTATTTAATTATATATCGGAAAAGATACCTTCCTTAGCTGAACAAAATCCTACTTTAGGAAAATTACCAGGTGATATGGGTGGTGATATATTTTTAACATTATAACTTCTTAACACGGTCCTAACTTAATTTTCATGTATTCGCTGGCTGTTAGTATATCTACATTTTTAGCATATGGTTCAAAAATGTATTTCTTACCTCCAATATGGTAACTAGCAGCATCACAATTTCCTTTACAATCCCACTTACCAGCATTTTTACCAGATTCATTGCAGTTACCTAGTTGTTTGGTGAGTTTTTTTGTAAGAAGTTCACTTTGAGTCATAGGTGTAGTTTCTTGTACGACATGAGGACGGCATTTTCTGCAAGAGTCAGGTTTAACTCCATTACTTTCGGTGCTGGCACAAGAAGAGTTACCGGTACTTAATAAACTTGTTTGTCCAATTCTACCTTTTCCTCTATATGTGCCTGAACTTGAGAAACCATTCCTAGATACAGGTTTAAAATAACGTTCATATTTTTTTGACGGTGGCATAGTATATATTTTATACTAGAAATTAAATATACATAAACACTCTATCTTCTGGATTTTCAACTAATATTCTATCCATTAAAAAATAAAGTTTGGTTGGTCTTAATCTGTTGATATCATTATCAATGTTAAGAAGTGATATAGCTAATTTACAAATAGCATAAAATCCTACATTAGAATTAACCCTAAGTGGAAGTGTCTTTTTATCTTTCAGTTCTGGTGCCATAAAGCTATTATACGTAAAAGGTTTTGAAATAAGTAATTGAGAATCATAATTAACTCTGAAAATATCAGTGTCTTTGATAATAAAATTGTTTTCACCGATAATTTCAATTTGCTTTTTAGTAATAGAAATAAATCCTTTACCATTTTCTTGTAGATGTGCTAATTGTGCAGATAAATCAAGAACAAATCTAACAGCTTGTCTATAAGATAATATTTCAGGTAAAGGTTTTCTTTCATCAGTTATCTCTGCGCCACTTTTTTGTAACACTTTTATTAGTTCTTTTTCCATATAGAATATAACTTCAATATTATTTAACCAAATAATTAACAAAAAATATATAGTTAAATGTTTGTCTCCAACGACTTATCTGCGATTTGGTTTTGGAACTCTGCTAGCTGAGCATTTCCAGAACCACGGTTGATTATATACTACCTTTATATCTTGCCCATTAGTTAGGCGACCTTTTAACATGGTTGAATGTTCATCATTCGGCCAATATTTGAAGTGAATAAACACTCTCTGATAGCTATCGTTGTTTTTGTTTTTGCGAATCATGTCAATTCGTTCAATACAATCTTCATTTGAGAGAACTTTTGCAAAGGCATCTTTAATTTGCCTTCTTGTTATCTCTGAAAACACTCTTGGAATGCAAATACTTGGTGAACTGTTACTCATATTTGTTTGTATATTAGTATCTATTAAACACTTTAAATGTATTCAATTTTCTGATTATAATCAAAACCAACGGTAGTAAAAATGGTTGCATGCAACAAAAAATTATTTTCAACCTGCGAACTATACTGTTTCCTGTAAATGTACTTTTAATGTCCTTATAACGATTACTAAATAGTCAGTCATATATAGCTGTTAAGAAACATAGTCTCGCATATTATATAACACTATAACGTTTAACTTAATTTAAGCATACATGATATTATGAAACGGCTTAAAATAATAAATAACAATATTACAATACAAAGCAAAGAGCACACAACAAACACCAAGAAGTCAAATGAACTTTAATCGAAATAAACGTAATAATGGGAAGGAGCCAGAAAAGAAGAATAACAGTAGATTTTCTGATTTAAAGGTAGACAATAATCTCTTCACAAGTAAAAATGGGTTTTCTGATAAGTCAAATCAACGTGGAGATCGTCAAGACAGAAACCGAGGGCGGCCTAAAAGGACAACACCAGTTATTAGAACTGGCGTAACAATTCTAGATTTAATTAAAAAAGAACAAGGTAAAAATATTATTATAAGTGATTTTAGTAGTGAGAGTAACAGTAGTTATGTTCCTCCAAATAAAAGAAATCAAAAAAGTAATAATCAATTTATGAAAAGAGAAGATAATAGGTTTAAAAAAACACGTTCCAATAGTAAATTCTCAAAAAAGAAGAAGGAACAAATTGCACCTGATTTCGATAACGGCGAACTTTTTCCAACATTAGCCACAGAAAATATAGTTTTGGATAAAGGGAATGCGTGGTCAAAAAAATTGGAAGAATTAAAGAAAAAAGCAACGGAGGATGAAGCAGAAAGCGAAAATGAAAGTCAAGATGAGAGTGAGAATAAGAGTGAGAGTGAGAGTGAGAGTGAAAGTGAAAGCGAAAATAAAGAAATTAGTGATACAAAAAAAACATGGGCGGAAATGACAATTATTAGAAAATATCAGGATACTTCTGTTAAAGAAGATGACCCCAAGTTTATTAAACCTGGTTGGGTTAGAATATCATACGATAAAGAGACACATAATTTTGTTCATGAGTATGGTGCAGAAGTTCCAGAAACACCATTAATGAAACTTCTAAGAGAAGATGAAAAAAGGCGAAAACAATTAGAATGGGAACGACGTCTAGAAGAATGGGATAAATATGATGAATATATGGGATACAAAGACAATTATTATTACTCGTGGCAGGCAGATGAGGTAGATGCTATGCGCGAGCTAGAGGAAAGACTTGCTCGCGAAGAACAGGAAGAATATGAAGAAGCAATGGCATCTGATAATGAAACCGATGAATATTATGATGATTATTACTAAAATCGTTCAACATAAAAAAGCAAAATGTTGTTATTATCTAATGGAGGAATATGAATTGGATAATAGCTGGTTAGAAACTTTAAAAGAAACAGAAGAAAAGTATAACTTATTTTATAAAGAAACCCAAGAAAGCATCGATATTCATAGTTTTTTTATCAAAAATAATGAGATAATAAGAGTTAGCAAAGATAAAATATTGCTAGACGATGGTGTTTTAAAACGAGATGATTTAATTTATCATATAAAAAATAATCGAAAACTTAATGATACTGTGTATAAACTAAAATCGATATTAAAATATAATTTAACTTTGGAACCAGAGGAGGTTTTAAACGAATATTGGGGCGATGAATATCTTGTAGAAGAGAGAAATATGTCCGATATTATTTTTTCAAAAACGATCTCTATTTTTCGGGATATTAATTGCCTTTTTATATTATTTAATTATCCTACATCTCGTAATAGAAATACAAAAAAAATATATATTACTAATACCGGTTATAGAAAGACCAGACGTCGTAGATAGGCATATAGTATATTTAAAAACCACTTAAAAAATCGTAAAGATAAATATATACACACATCATGACATCTCTCGTATCAGGTCTAGACAATATTGCAAAGCAAAACACTATGAATATTGGCGAAAATTCGCACGCACAGCATGCTTGGACACATGCAGATTTTGAACACGACTTAGTTCAACTATATTTTCAACTTGTTCGTATACCAAAACATGACACTGAGAAAATTAAAAATGTTACACAGAAATATTCTCTACTTGTTAATAACGCTGTTCAAAATAGCAATGAGATGCAAATTAATTATTGTATGAGTATCCTTTTTCAAACTCGTGATATTTGCGGAGGAAAAGGTGAATATGCTCTTTTTTATAATCTTCTCGCGGTATGGGAATCAACATGGGAAATAACTCAATACAAGCTTTCTCATCCACTAAAACTCTGTTTTACAACAGAAAATACTGATTTCGACAAGCCATATGGTTCATGGAAAGATGTAAAATATATTGTAGACCATTGGCGACAATACTACCAAACATCTAGGACAGGATTGGCTGCAACATGGGAACAATATCCCATTCTTTCCTATATCATCAAGCTTTCTGTGAAACAGCTTATTTCTGATCTTGATTCTGAATCTCCAACTCTGGTATCTAGATGGCTTCCTCGAGAAAAATCTTCTTTTGGGTGGCAAGCACCTATTTATGCTCAGCTATTGCACGAATATAATACGGATTCACATGATGATGATATACCATTGAGTGCATCAGTGAAAAGAGGTTTCATGCGTAATTACCGTAAAAGTTTGGGAGCAATTAATCGTAAACTAGGTACTATTCAAATAAATCAAGCCGGAAAAACATGGCGAAATATTGATTTTTCAAAGCAAGGAACTAGTCTTACTTTGCAAAGGCAAAAGGCAGCTTTTATGTGTAAGGGAAAGAATAAATCTGCTGAAAGTGACAATGATAGGATTGAATGCAAGACGAATTATTTGAAATACATTGAAGACTGTAAGAATGGGAAAGCTAGAATGAAATCTAAACGTCTGAGTTTGGGTGAAATAGTAAAAGATGCGTTTATGACTTACAAACATACCGACGATGCATATCTTGATACTATCAATGTAGCATGGAGGGACCATGATACACCTAGTGAACACTTAAAAGATTGTATTGCTATGGTTGATACATCTGCTTCTATGACATGGGAGAATTGTCCATTTTATGATGCTGTTGGAATTGGATTGAAAATTGCTGAGTGTTCAACACTTGGTAAAAGAATCATGACATTTTCATCTACACCTACATGGGTAAATCTCGAAGGAATGGATAAATTGACAGATATGGTTATTGAAACAAGTAAAGCTAACGTTGGAATGAATACTGATATCTATAAAGCATTCAATCTAATTGCTACTTCATGTCTGGAGCAAGATTTGTCTCCTAGTGTTGTTGAATCTTTGTGTTTGATTATACTTTCTGATATGCAAATTGATACAGCAGATGGGAATTGGAACAGTCTAGACGAGAATATTGAACAGCTATTCCATGAGACAGGACTTAAGACCTCTCACCATACTCAGTATAGTGCGCCTACAATTATATACTGGAATATGCGTAATACAAATGGATTTCCATGCAGTACTGTTCGACAAAATGTGATTATGGTTTCTGGTTACTCAGTAGATGTTTTGAAATCAGTTTTCTTGAAAGGGCCCATGGCACTCAAGGAAATGAAACCATGGGATGCATTAGCTGTTACATTGAATGCAAATCGGTATTCATGGTTTTGGGAGCAATAAATTATATTATTATTCAAATTATTTATTTTTTGTGAATATTTTGAATACTTACTTACTTAATTAATATACAAAATATAATAAACACTTTGTTTAGATAATATATAAATATGAATAATCATCCTCCTAGATGGCCATTAGGTAATACAAATATTGGCAGAATATTATCTATTATAAATGATGGAAATCCTTCAGTTAACTTTTTAATGAATGATTTTTCTTCAATTATTAATGAGGCAAGCGTTTTAAATAATAGCTTGTACGATCAACCTCCTGTAAAAAATGTTATTTCTAATAAAGGTAAACAGCAATTGAAAACTATTAAATATGTTGAAAATTGTTGCAATAACTCAAAGTGTCCTATTTTACATATTGATTTTGATGAAGATGAAAAAATAACTGTTCTACCATGTAATCATGGCTTCAATACAGAAGCTATTAATAGATGGCTTTCTGACGAAAAAGCTGAGTGTCCTGTATGTAGATTTAAACTAGAATCTATTGAAAAGAAAAATACTAGTACTGATAATAACAATCAACAAACTTCTCCAGTTAATATTCCGCCATTAAATAATATTTCTTCCTCCTTATATGATATTTTAACTCCTACAAACTCTTTTACTAGTAGACATGGCACAAGTACAGTTTTTTATTCTCATCCATATGGTCCAAGAATTGATAGAGTAGCAACAATTATATCAGAAGATGATGATGAAGATGACCTTATGAGAGCAATTGGACATGTTCATGATTTAAATAATGACCGGTCAATACAAAGAACTGCTATCTATACTAGTCGAATATTTGATGTAATTAATCATTTACATGACTCTTCCGATAACGATTTTCAGGTAGATTAAGAGTTAGTTTCTCTTTTTTAACATTTAAGTTCATAGCAATCTCGAAGTTTTTGCAATTTGTGCATTCACACGGTATACTAAATATGCAGCCTGTATGCTTTTCACAGCTCCATTTAATTTTAAATAGTTCGCTTTTTTCACTCATTATTGTTTATACATTACATTTTATACAAATGAAATGTATTCAATTTTTTATTTATTTTGCTTTTTTTTTCGTTTTGATAAAAGAGAAAGGCAACAAGGCAAACAACTTGTAGTTGCTACTTCTAGTACTGTATTAATCTCTAACTTTCCTTGTGTTGCCTGGACAATCAAATCAATTGTATCTCCAACTGAACCACTATCAATTGCAGTTAACAAAAAATCCTTTTCGTCGCCACTAGCTAAATCTACTACTAGTGCTCTAATCAACCTAAGAGCATAATCTTTCTGTTCTGAACCCTTTAATGGAGTTTTTTCAACTGCTTCCATTGTAAACTTGATTATTATTGCTAATGTACTTTTTTTAACACCAATCTCTCTAATCTTTTCTTTTAACTCATCTAACACCTCATCTTTTGCTTCTTCAACCTTTTCTTCTATTAAAGAAGCTGTATCAGAAATTACTTCATTTAGTTCTGTTTCAGCTTTATCTGCAATATTTACTAGTATTTCATCTGTTGTTTCTGACTCATCTACCGTTTTCTCAATATCACTAATAATATCAACTATAACATTTTCTGCTACAGCTGCTCCAGTATCTTTTTCTGCATCACTCATGTTTATGTGTTATAGACAGAAAAAATTATGTTTAAATAATTATCTATCTATTTAGTTATTATTTTGTCCAATGGATGCTGGTCCAGATACTTGCCTAATTGTACTAACTACATTTTGACTTGCATAAGGAGTTGTTTTTGCTCTCAAAAGATTATGGTTTGGTGGTGGAATACTCGCCATCTCGTCACACATATCACTCATATCTGACGCCATATATGCGCGTTGATTGCCCTGTGATACTTGTCTAGCTACCAGGAAATGTCGTCCGTTTCTAGCTCTTAGAGACCTGATTGCAATATAAGTATCATCGCACAATACTGTAACAAAACTGTCTTCATCTCCTTTATTCTCAATATATTCTTTCAACATTTCTAGATGTTGCTCTAGCTTTTCAATCATAATTTCTTTTTTACTCATTGGCGTTCTTTCTTCATTAACCACAACATTAACATCACTTGTGTTAATCTCATCGTTATCATCATCAGATTTGCTATTAAATAGGTCTTCATGAGCTTTTCTGTTTTTACGTTTTCGTTTAAGAGGAGGAGGTCCAGATAGCACTGCATGTTGACGTGGGGGAGTCATCAGTGGTGAATGTACTGCTTGCTGTCTTACCAATCCAGCCGGTTGGCGTAACATAACACTGTGTCTTGGATTGAAGAAGTCATCTCTTGGTGGATTTTCAATTATTTCCCTGGCTTCTGCTAGTAGTGTTTGCGTCAAGTATCGAAGCTTATATCTTTCTACTTCTTCATTTACCTCACCTTTTATGGGGTCTTCAACACAATTAATAAGCAACGTCTTTTTTTCACCTTTACAAGTCTCGCCTATAATTTTTGCTGACAATGACTTATTTATATTTTTCCTTTTAACACTCCATGTCATTTGTTTGTCTACAATCATCCTACCAAGATATAGTTTGTCTACCCAAATATTTGCCTTGAAGTCATACACAAGTCCGTCTTTAATAATCAATTCTGCATTTCTACAATATTCATTCAAGCAACTGTGAAGAACTTCACCATAAACTACACTTGCTCCTTCTGTGCTTTCAACACAATGATATTCGCCATTGGTAACGGATGCTAGTTTTTCCATGCAATCAATATCATGACCAGTTCCATAACCAATAATTGCTGGCGTGCCATGCATAATTTTATCTATTTTTTCTTGAAACTTAGACTTCAAAAGGTCTTTGCTGTGAATACCATCTGTAACTTCACCATCGCTCATAAAGATTACATTATGCATTGATACTTCGTTTTCATATTTTGTATTTTTAAAAGTATTAAGAGCATTGCCAATATTTGTCATGCCTCTTGGCTGAAGGACTTTTTTAACCGATTTGCTCAATAAATCTATATCACTATCTTTATTTACGTCTATGTGTAAGTTTTCAATCTTGTCATCAAATGCAATAATATGAACATAGTGATGGTTGTTTTTCTCATTGCAGTCATTTATAAAGTATTTGAACATATCAATTAGTGTTTGCAGCAAACACTTAATTCTATCTCCTTGCATAGAACCAGACCTATCACAAAGCAATGTCCACTGTACATTTTTATAATCAGGTTTGCCGGACAGTTGGCATTTTAGTATTTCGAAATTGTCTTCTTCAGACTCAATATCTTCGCGATTTTTGTAACGATATAGGTTCATTGTCTCGTATTGAATACTATTTTATTTATTACTTTAAGTTACTTCAATTTTTTAATAAAATAGTACTATGATTTTATTGGTGTTTTATTGGGATTCACTAGAAGAATCTTGCTGCACTGCAGAAAGAAAATCTTCAAATCTTGAAAGAATAAATTCAGATGCTTCAAAATAATTGTTAAACTTAGTACTATAAGCAACTGGACTATTTGGCATAGGAATTACTACTTCAACTTTTTTGTCATAAACATGCATTTTGAATTCATCATAAATATTATTTGGATTAACAAATGTAAGTAGTACCTTAGTGTTTTCAACTAGTTTCCAACCATGTCTATTAAACTGTTCTACAACCTGAATAAATCCCTTATTCAGAGGTTCACGTGAAGGCTTAACCTGTGTTTGTGCGCTCATTATCTTACATAAAATATGATTTATGCTTTAAGCACATTTACTAATAAAAATGAAGTTAAGTATACCTTTTTTAAAATTGCAGAATATAAAGATATTAAACCAGTTAGTATTAATACAAAATGCCAGTCCAAACTAGATCAGCTACTAATAGTATACAGCGTGCAAAAGATTGTGGACGTATAATTATTGAAGTGCGTTTTAGATGTGAAAAAAATTGTGCTATTTGTAGATGCAATATGTATGGTGATAATGTTTATCATTTACCTTGTGGTCACACATTTCATGTTGAATGTTTTAAAAATCAATTGCAAAATATGAGACATAATCCTCACAAATGTGCTTGTTGTAGATATAATTTATTAGATGCATTACAACAAAATACAGACTTATATGAAATGATACCACGCTCTGTATTGCAATCATATAGTAGTGAGGATGATGCATTTCTTGAATTACTAGCAATATATCATCTAATTAGTGCAAGAGGACCTACTTTTGAAAATGCAGTAATAATTAATACTCCACTAATTAACATTCCGCCACCAGAACCAGCAGATCCATTACCGCTTGTGGAAGATAACAATATGGATGTTTATAGCAATACTGAGGTTGATAACAATATAGATGTTGATAATAATGTTAATGAGGAAACAAACAGTATTGATAGTGAAGATTTATGGTTTAATAATTCAAGAATGTTTCATAGAAATATTTATAGAAGTTATTCAGTACAAGACCAAAGCAATAATTCAGTCTATATAAATGAAGTTTCGTTTAATATCGAACCAATTCCTATAAATGATACTTCATTTAATATACAACAAATACCATATGGAAATTACGAAATAGATGATTATATAAGTGATTATGGAGATTTATCTAGTACTGATTCAATACCAGAACTTATGACAGACACTGACGAATTAGATACCCCTTTAAGTGATGACATTGATTATGGTAGCAGTTTCTCCGACACAACAAACACTAGCAGCAGTAGTAGTAGTAACAGCGATAGTGACATTGATAGTGATACGGATAATAACACACTATCAATTTAATACATAATTTATGTAAAGTTATTAAACATTTTTTTTGTATTTTAATAATGGAACAAATCAATATTTGTAGTATATGTCATGAAAACCTCAATAATGATGAACAAATATATACTTTACCAGAATGTTCACACAGATTTCATACTAATTGCATTATGCATTGGTTTAGAACAGACCATAACAGATGTCCTTTATGTAATAATGAAGGTATTAATTTTAATGAAAATGATTATAATTATATTGAGTTGAGAACATTTGATTATTATTATAGAATGGCCAGTAATCATTGTAGGAGAAAAGATGCTAACAAAATAATTTTGAAAGAAAATAAAAAATTAAGAACTCTGCAAAACAATGCAAAAAAACAAAAACAATTATTGAAAGACTTTAAAAATGAAAAATGCGACCCCGAAAAAACAAACCAGCAAGTTTTTTCCACATTAATTAAACTAAGAAGGAATTGTGGTTGGAAATTAAAAAACAAAATACATAGAAAAAAACGGTCTATTGGTCATTTATATTATTCGATGTTTATTAAAAATAACTTTGTTGTTGCCAACAGGGTTACTTTAAATCCTGCCCAAGAACAATCTATAAATTAGCATAAAGATACCACTGTTTATTATATTGTGAAGGAAATACCTGAACACATGCATTCTTTCCCGAGTTGGTCAAAGGGGGGAGACTTAAGTTCTCTTGCGTAAAGCTTCGGGGGTTCGAATCCCCCAGAATGCAATAATATTTCGCTCGTGTAGCTCAGTTGGCAGAGCATGGGTCTTATGAGCCCAAGGTCCCGGGTTCAAGCCCCGGTACGAGCATTTTTACTTATGAAGACAAATTGTTTTCATCTTCATAAGTTAATTATTCAAAAACTAATTAATAAATTAAAAAAATGAAATGTTTTTTTAAGATATAACTTTTTACATTAAAACTACAATAATCTTGACAAATCAAAAATGTCTGATTGCCCTTGTTGCCACGAACCGATTACCAATGGTAATGTTACATTAAATTGTACGCATCAGCTTTGTGTACAGTGCTTTACCAAATGGGCTAGGTTGAATAATACATGTCCTTGCTGTAGAGAAGTATTTGCCGAAAAACCAAAGGTGGCGCCGACTACAAAAGTCCTTACAGAACAAACTATAAAAACAATGGTGGACCAACATATTGCCGAACCATTGGATGAAAATGAGACATTATTCTTTCAAATTAGTCTTATAGTAGACAGATCAAAGTTCTCAGATAGAAAAAAACTGTATAAATATTACGTTCAGCAGCACATAACTAAAATGGTGCAGAGTATATCACAATGGTATGAAAATTAATAAAAATAAAATATTTTGTAAATTATTTTTTTTCCGAAAAAGAATATCTTTTTTTATTTTAATGTTTAAAACTATGTCCGTGATTGGTTCTTTTGGTCCATGGGCGATGGCTGCAATTATAGTAACAGAAAATATTATAAATGAAGATACCTATTTTAAAATAGGTTTATTACTACTATGGCAGCCATTAAATATTACTATTAATGGCCTATTAAAAGAAATTATAAATGAAGATAGACCAGATGGGTCTATGCATGTAAATAAATTGGAAGCGTTAATTGATGAAGGTACAAAAGGCATGCCATCTGGTCATGCACAATTAGTTGGTTCTGAATTAGCATTGGCTTTTCTTTCTAATACAACTATTGTTACTAGAACGATTATGACAATCCAAACCGGTTTAACTGTATATCAGAGATGGTTATATAAAAAACATTCTATTATGCAACTAGTTATAGGTCTTTGGATAGGAATGTTGTATTCTTTTATATTCTGGTTTTGGTTTTCTTCTTTAAATTAATCTGGCGAATATTTTTCTAACTCACTTAAATACTAACTCACTATATATAGTGTGGAAGAAACCAGCTCTGGTAGCTCAGTTGGTTAGAGCGTGCGACTGTTAATCGCGAGGTCACAGGTTCGACCCCTGTCCGGAGCGAACACCACACTACTAGAACAAATTGTTCAGTGACAACTCCATATAGGGGTTTTCACTGAACATTAGGATACATACAGCAAACCCCTTCTTAAAATGTATTAAGTCGTATCCTGCAAACCGTATAAGGAAGTATACAGCAATCGAACCTATCGAACTCTTAAAAATAATTACACTTGCGCTTGGCTGGTGTAACCCTGCTTTGCTTCCTGAAAACCAACTATAACAGTTTCCAGTCAATAATGTGTCTGACATATTAGGGAAACATACAGCAACTATTCAAACAAAGAAACCTAAAAATGTATTATCCGACGTGTGGCGGAGGATTTACATTTACAAACTGCGTTTGCAGTGTTGTTAACAAATGAGAATGATTATCTAATGTTGGGGATAATCAGTATTTGTATAGAGTTGATTGTGTGAAAACAATCAATAAAATCTAGTGCTAGACAATTATTAGTAATTGTAGAGAATTGTTTATATACAGGAAAAAGATATACATAATATTTTTCCTGTATAATAAAAAATTGGCTTTCGCCTTTTTTTTTATTTTGTTTTTAATTTTTTTAGAATACTTACAAATCGGAATCAGAGTCTTGATAGTAGGGCATACCGCGGCCGCCATAGTGGTCTTGTTCATATTGTTCTTCATCTTCACTAGCAGATGACCATGCACTGTTATCTACCGTACCACGAGAGTAGGATGATATTACTGGTACATAATCTGTACCTTCTTCAGTTTCGTCATCAGACTCGTCATCACACATGTCAGCCCATGACCGACCACTTTTAATAGGGGCATAAACAGATGTGCGCGTAGCTGGAGCAAGAACTTTCTTTACCTCCTCTTTCTTCGCAGGAGGAGCGGATTTGGCAACATTGCTCCAACCACTCAGCGTTGATGCAGAAGTTTCATTTCCGTAAAAGTCTTCATCGTCAGACTGCGAGGAGCTCCTTTTAGCTGCACTAAGCTTTGGAAACTCCTTGCGCTCATCCTTCTCATCTTGAGATGGCTCAAATGATAGCGCGTCAAACTTGTTCACTACTCTACGGGATGCTGTAACCTCTCTTGTTTTTTGCACCCTGAAGTGGGAACGACTGCTTTTTGGCACAGTAGACCATCCATCCTTACTTTCTGTCACTTGGGTAGGTCGAGATGAACTGCGGCGACTTTCCTTCTGCTTCACCTCTGGACAGTGATTCGGTGTATGACCGCTCTTGTGACAGTAACGACATACCAACGATAGAAGGTACGGACAGCAAACCTTACCTTGGGGACCTGGACGGTCCTTCACGTAGTGTGAAGAATACTCTGACTTCGACTTGCCAGCATCGTGACACACCTTACAAAATGGTGTACGTGGCTTGTTATTGCGGCGATTACTCGCACCTCGTGGATGCGCAGTATTATTTCTGCGGTAGCTTGGATTATTGCGTTGCATTTTTTTTATTTCGTATAGGTTTTTATTAGCTTGAAACTTGATATGATTTTTAATGGGGTGCATAATACATCATTTAAAAAATGTGTTTCAATTTTTTAAATACTTAGTATGTTTATTAACACACATAAAAAAAATTATGTTTTGATTTAAACCTTAGCTATTATATTTTAATATAATGGACACAGCCACAGTCAGAATGCAGGATGACGTTGATGAATATGTTAACAGTAAATGGAAATCCGAAAATCATATACCTGATATCTATCCTAGATATACAAACTTTACTGTATTACATGAAAATCTAGAAAAACAAAAAATAGAAATATGTGAAAATCCTGATAATAAGACCATTAATAATTTATTTAATTTATACTGCAATCAAACAAGTGAAGAAACAAACAAATATATTAGAAAAAAAATATTCGCTATTCAAAAATGTCAGACCAAACAAGAGCTAATTAACTTACTTCTATCTCAAATTACTCAAGGTAAATATCTATTGTTTCATGTTTGTCATTCAGGAACTGAGAGAAATCCATTGTTCCAAGTACCACAATTTACCTTTGGAGGTCTATCTTTACCAGATAAATCCTACTATACAGATAGGGTTGAATTGAAACCAGACCTTTTAGAGATGATTTCTAAGCAATTACAATATTTTGATGTTGTTTCTGATAGTTACGATTTTATTTGGAATATTGAATCCAAACTAGCAACATACCATTATACTAAAAGCGAAAAAAGAGAGCCATTAAAAACATTTCATCCAACAACAATGCATCAGTTAAAACAACAAATGTCGCCTTATTTTGATAACCTATCTGAGTATCTTCCTAGCGAATACCATGATATTGTTATTAATAATCATCAAATTGTAGCTGGTTTTAAAGAATTGCTTTCTAATATTAACATTGAACAATTAAAATTATGGATTACATGGCGTCTTATTAAATCTTATGCTTCTTTCACAACTTCTGATATTTATGATAACAATTTTGCTTTTTACAGTGCAAAATTAAATGGTGTAAAAACACCTAAGTCATTGGTAAAACGCGCTGCTGCATATGTTGAAGATTTTTTTGAAGACGAGTTTAGTCAGATTTATCTAGAGAAATATAGTCAAACTGGTCTCAAAGATAGTTTTGTTCCTTTTGTAGAGAAAATAAGAGATACACTTTACAAAAAAATGGAAAAAGCTACATGGATGTGCCAGTCTACCAGAGATAAAGCTTTAGATAAACTCAAAGATATGACATTAAAAGTTGTGGCACCTAATATTTTTCGAAAATACGATGGAATAGAATCTTATTCATCATGGTTAGAGTTTGTTGACAACTATTATAAATGGGACTGGAATGTACTAGAAGTAAAAGAAAAAATGTATAAAATGCGAGACCCAGAAACGTGGGAAATGTCAGCAATGACTGTAAATGCTTACTACCATCCACTTTATAATGAAATTGTATTTCCAGCAGGTATTCTACAAGAGCCATTTTACAGTACATCACAAAGTTATGGTGCAAATGCAGGTGGAATTGGCGCAGTTATTGCACATGAAATGACTCACGGATTTGATGACCAAGGTTCACGATTTGATAAAAACGGATATTTATATGATTGGTGGTCAAACTCTACTAGAGAAACTTATGAGAATACTATTAAAAAAATGGAAGAACATTTCAATTCTCTTGTTCACGAAGGTCTTCAAGTTAACGGCAAACTAACATTGGGTGAAAATCTTGCTGATTTGGGAGGATTACAAACTGCAATTTCTAGTTGTGAAAATGATGAAGATAAAAAAGAATGCATTCTTAGTTGGGCAACAATTTGGAGGGCAAATGTTAGAAGAGAATATGCAAGAGAAATGATTGCATTAGACCCACATAGTCCTCCTCGTCTAAGAATTAATGCTATACTTCAACATATTGAAGAGTTCTATAGACTTTTTGATGTTAAGGATAAAGACAGAATGTTTTTAAACCTAGAAACTAGGTGTAATTTATGGAATGAAAAAATATAATTTTTTTGATGTAATATAATATTTGATACATTATATCAAAAAATTGAAATGCTTTATTTATAAAAAGTATATAACATCCCCAAAAACACATTAAGCAGTTAATAACTCTCTAGTACTATTACAAACATCCTTTCAAAACCAATATATACAATGGCCTCATCTCAGTACAACGTGGAACAATCTTTGTCAATCTATATCCCCCGATGTGATACTCGCAGTCTTCCTCGCCCCACACCCAACATGAGCGATGACCAGTACGAGCAATCGGTCAAGACTTTCATTGTCAACCAGTTCAAGTACCAGCACATCGGTGACGTAGCACGAGTAGACCTTGTTCCAAAGAAAACACCCGATGGCTACGTATACTACATCGCATTCGTTCATTTCGCACAG
>Ga0315315_10001093_pt1 | contig 24615 bp, 23 predicted proteins | sample M140m3416metaG_FD_203699 | JGI IMG/M metagenome (GOLD analysis project Ga0315315, IMG submission 203699) | Ammonia-oxidizing marine archaeal communities from Monterey Bay, California, United States - M1 40m 3416 | ecosystem: Environmental > Aquatic > Marine > Intertidal zone | place: USA...
TAATCTCTGGCTGGGGGGCGCATGTCATCGAACAGCGAGAAGAGGGCAAGATTATTCGACCGGGAGCAAACTACACTGGCCCGGAAGATCGAGCATGGGTTCCGATCGGTCAACGGTGACATTAGTGAGCTGATTACAGAATTCAACAACACCGCTTCCTAGGAATGATTGCAGTGTGTGCACCTGATTTTGTGCTGGGCTGAGTCAATAAAGACGTGGCATGGTGGATGAACTTCACGGAACAGGCGGTGGTGAACCATAAGTTCTACGCCATTTCGAAGCTGAAAGATGGGGCGAGGGGGTCAGAGGTGAAGAATCTTATGCTGAGCGATTTGGAGCGAGACTGAGAACACGGTTCTCTTCCAGGTGCAGAGAACACAGAGAATGAGGCGTTGCGGTGAGTGTCTGCGGCATTATACTTCCCGAGCAAGCCGGAGTGGTGGAATTGGCAGACACGCGGGATTCAAAATCCCGTGGGATTAATTTCCCGTGCGGGTTCGAGTCCCGCCTCCGGTAATGTTTCGGTGGTTTGGTCATTATTGCCGGTTGTGGCTGCCGCAGCGTTGCTGCCTGGCGGCTGAAAAATTTTGTTCACCGTCTCTTGTGCTGCATCAGTCCGTGCGGAATATCGATGGCCCCTTCTGCGATCATCTCCCCGAATCTCTGAGGAAGCTCATGGACGGTTGCGCAGGATGCTTTGCCTCCTTTGGCATTGGCGAGCTGTCCAAGTCCACGAGTTGCTTTGATGTCGCATCGATGCATTGTGTGGCCAGTAACCGCTGGTGCAACATGTTGAGCATGATCCGATACGTTTCCATTGGGGCGCGTGGACGAATGCATTGATATCAGACATTATTTTTGCAGCGCCCTTCGCGTGCCTCTGATACAGTGGCCTATTGCGTAATGCGTCCCTCTCTGACATTAGAAGACGTACTGTGAATCCTCGCCAACACCTGCGGCTGTTCCCTGCACCCGGTGTCCCGGCCACGCACGTCAGGAAATTCATTACAAAAAATTTAGGAGCCCCGAGATGCACATTCCCAGAGGTGAATGATGAGTGAACAAGCAGAATCTCAAACCCGCACTGGCAAATTAGGTTTATCGTCGGCCACCAGACATATCTTTCTGTGCGCTGACCAAACCAAACCAAAGTGCTGCGAAAAGCAAGTTGGGCTTGAATCGTGGCAATACCTGAAGCGGAGATTAAAAGAACTGAACCTCGTTGGTTCCGATGCCACAGTTATGAGAACCAAAGCAAACTGCCTGCAACCTTGCGCGAATGGTCCGATTGCAGTGGTCTACCCCGATGGTGCGTGGTACCACAGTTGCACCCCGGATGTGATTGAACGAATCATTCAGGAACACTTGATCGGTGGGCAGGTTGTTGAGGAGTACTGCTTCATGACCAACACCCTGGGGGGTGACTCGGATCCACAAATGCCCGGTGAATTATAAAATCGAGAGCTGCCGATCTTAAGTTCGTTAGCGCAATATCACTGCCTCGCCCCGACGCATTCCAGCTCGTCGGGTAACGTGCTTAAGGGCGGGGAATAATTACATTGCAGACCCTCGGGTTGGTGTCGACATTCGTTCGCTGCTGTCTCGACTCATTTTGAGGCTGATGACTGAGATGCGATCTGCAATTCGAAAAAATATTTGAGATAGTTCTGACGAAAGCAGCGAGCGAATACACGATGGCTCGGTTATGGTGGCCCCGAGCCGCAGGTACCTGATTGTCTCGCTCAGTCAGGGTGGTCCTTTCTAAAAATTCGATTTCTCATCGTTCACGTCAGGAATACAACAATGCACGCTGCAGACCAGTAACCGACAACGCGTGAGGTTGAAGGGATTTTTCTCAAAAAAGTGGAATAGCTATGACCCGAGCCTCTTTTCTTTCCGTGACATCGATCATCTTTCTCGCCGTTCCGTATGCGGTTGCGGCGGAACCTGAGATGCCCAAAACCGTGGCTGTGGGTTCTAGTCTGAAAGAGGTTTATGCGGCCGACCGATTTTTCGAAGGGCCAACATGGGACCAACACGGTCAGCATCTGTACTTCACGTCGTTCTCTGGCGACAATCAACAGGTCCTGCGTCTGGATGCACCCGGACAGGTGAGCGTCTGGATGGATCAATCTGAAGGGGTCAATGGAACGTATCTCTCCGTGGATGGTCATTTCCTTGGAGCGCAGGCCTATGGTCACCGGGTTGTCAAATACCGTTTTGGATCGGAAGGCCCCGAGGACGCGAAGATCTTGATTGCCAGTGACCTGTGGCATCAGCCGAATGATATTTGTCAGACTTCCGGCGGCGACATTTACTTTACCGATCCCGATTTCAATCAGCGAGAAACCAGCGTCGTCTATCGATTCTCTCGCAGCGGCGAACTGAGCAAAGTAGTCACAGACATGCTGGCCCCCAATGGTCTGATCACATCGAATGACGGAAAAACACTTTACGTTGGCGACAGCCATTTGAAACTGTGGCGATCGTATGCGATTCACACAGACGGTACGGTGGGTTCCGGAAAGGTCTTCTTCGATCCCGATACAGAAAATCAATCGTCCCCCGACGGTATGTCGATCGACCAACGTGGCAACCTGTACTTAACGGGTCGGGGTGGGGTGTGGGTTGCCGGACCACAGGGCCAGTCGCTGGGACTGATTCCGACTCAGGAGTTCTGTTCGAACGTCACATTCGGTGGAAACGACGGCCAAACGCTGTACCTGACCTGCAGCAAGAAAGTTTACAGTCTCCGCATGAACGTGCGCGGCGGCCAGTTTTCAGAGTAGCGGTTTTGGCTTAAAGAGGAGCCTTAGTTCGCTGGAATTTCATTGACTGCATTTGTAAACGATTTTCGAGTGACACCAGTCTGCACGCGATAAAGGAACCCGGCAGTCCTGATAATGAAAGCGTTTCCGTCAACGGCTGGGGTCGCCAGTAACTGCTGTTTTGCAAGTGAGCCGGCTGACATCACTCTGAATTCGCGTCCGGGACGAATTATCGTGCAGACGGCATCTTCGTTAAACAGGTAGATCCGATCCTGTGCAAAAATGGGTGTGGCTGAATACTGGCCCGCAAGACGCTCCTTCCAGACCACCTCACCGTTTTTGGCTTCCAGACATGTGATGATGCCACCTCGGTTCACGAGGTAGAGCAGATTATCCACCAGCAGTGGCGTACACCGGGCTGGCATACTTCGTGTTTCCTTCCACGCGATGTGTGTTTCTGTGACGTCCCCGGAACCGTCATGGCGGATCGCCCAGAGTTCGGGATGATCCCGGTCTACAATGGTAAACACCAGACCATGCCCGGTCACAGGACGTGGAAATACGGACCAGCCTTTGTGTCGAACCTTCCAAAGTTCCTTTCCATTTGGATCGTAAGAAAAAACTCCCTGAGCAACAGGACTGATCAACTGGATCCCGTCGCCCCGTGGACCTGTGCCCGGCATGGAGTAAGCTTTTCGCTGATTGACGGCAACGTCAGAAAGATCATAAGAGCGGTTTGTCTTCCAGACCGTATTTCCGGTCTCGGTGTCCAGTGCAATGATGTACTGAACGTCGCGGCCATCGACATGCACAACCAGGTTGTTTCCGATGATCGTGGGAGAACTTGCCGGCCCTGCATTGGCTTCGTGATCGCAGTTCAGATCGCGTCTGGTCCAGAGCTGCCTGCCGGTGGTCGTGCTCAAACAGGCAGTTCCATAGGTGCCAAAGTGGACGAAGACTCGTCCCTCCTTCACCACGGGAGTGGGCGTGGCATACGTATTGGCGTTCGTGATTTTCTGTGGGTCTTCGATGTTAAACAGATGCAGGTCATGAATAACTTCTCCGGATTTCTTATCCACACACATAGCGAACAGCTTGTGCCCACCTGCTGTAGCCGTCGTAATCCAGATCTGATTCTCGGTAATCACAGGAGACGACCAGCCACGGTCATGAATGGCCGTCTTCCATGCCACGTTTTCGTGATCCGTCCAATGGGTGGGCAAATCAATTGAGGCAGTGTGCCCGTTGCCCTTCGGGCCAAGAAACTGCCACCATGATTCCTCTGCCGCTTCAGCAGCGGCCAGCAGGCTCAGAAGCACGATAACGACTCGCATCAACATCCCTTCCGTTTACGTCGAAACCACCGATCTTACAGAGATACCTGTCCGGGATTCAAAACCTGTTGCAAAATTGCCCGTTACTCGTGATTGCTAAGGCAGAATTCTTCCCGGAATATTTCTGTTTTCTCCACGTTGAGCGAAGCCAGTATCGTCCGATCTTCCGGTTTTGCTTTCGTCACTGCTGCAGAGCCGGGCAATCAAACGAAGCCCTGCAGGACCGCTCATTTTGAACCGTTCATGGAATAACTTCAGCAATTGGTTGTGTTGTTTCTCACAATATTCTGGATTCCTGAGTTCGATTTTCGGGTAGTTTCGTGTTCGCTCAGATCCGCATGGCTTCTAGTGCCTGGTCCAAGTCAAGGCCCACAAGTGACTGCGCAGCGGCGACGTGATCATTGCAGAACCAAGCGCAGTTTGGCGGGTGATCGGGAAACAAGCGTGAATCGGCTTCGGCGTACCAGGTTTTCTGCTCTGGAGTTTTGTGAAAGCAGATCAGTGTGCATTCGTCCCCGGTTTCGAGCCCCTTATCACAGAGACAGCAGTTAGGAGGCATCATGGTTCCGCTCCGGCGTATCAGAAATTCGCAGCATAGTCTGCCGGTTATACTTTTCGAACACCATGTCAGGTTGTTACTCGGTTGCCATAATCCGCTGGCCGTGTTGCTGGCGTGCTGCAGTTAACCCAAATCCACCCGTGCAGAAAACATACGCACGCAGTGGAAGAGTGGTCCGGAACAGCACTCCGGACTTCGGCGCCGAACCACAGATTCGACGGGTAGGGTTGCGCAAAGCACAGTTGTTCTCACATTTTTTTAAATTACTGTGGTTTTTGAACATGCGTTGGGTGTACAGCACCAGGCAAACACGACCAGTGTTGCGGTATCAGGTCGCCGCCCTGCTCCCTGCTCCTGGGCGGATTTACAACAATGCTGTCGCATTCAGTGAAGTCCGGATAGGATAGAGTGCTTCAGACTCTCTCGTTTCCTTCCAGTCCGCACCGAATTGCTGCCGTGGCCGATTTTCGCAGAAAACGCCGACATCTCAAACTGCCCATCTGGAGCACAGTCGTTTTGTCGACAGTGAACATCACTCTCATGGTGGTGTTGATCGTGCTGCTGGCCCGGCAAAGTGCATGGCCGGCATTGGTTTTGGGAGCAGTCGCGTTGGCGATCAGCCTGTTGGGTATTTCCTTCTACTCTTTCCTGACAATTAAAGAAATTCAGCTGAACCGCAGGCAGGCGAACTTCGTTGACAGCGTGACTCACGAACTTAAGACACCAATCGCTTCACTGCGGTTGTATCTCGACACTCTGCTGATGAGAAATCTGGAACGTGAGGACAGAAAAGAGTTCTACGCGACCATGGAAACGGAACTGGAGCGGCTCGATCAACTCATCAATCAACTTCTTGAGGTGGGCCGGCTGGATGAAATCGGCAGCCAAACGGCTCCCGAAGACGTCGAGCTGCTGCCGTTACTGCAGGCTGCTGCAGAATCCTCCTGCAAGCATCATAAACAGTCCAGGGAAGAAGTCTTTACCTTCGATGTTGCTCCCGTCGCCCTGCATACGCGACAGATGGTATTGGAAATGATCTTTCGAAATCTGATCGACAACGCTGTAAAATACAGTGGGAATCCACCACGTGTGTTAGTGACAGCTCAACCTCGAGGCTGGGACCGAGTTGCCATTCGCGTTCAGGACAACGGAGCAGGCATACCTGAATCACAGCGCCGGCAGGTATTTCAGTTGTTCTTTCGAGGCAGCCACGAACTGCAGCGTACTCGCAAAGGCACCGGTCTTGGATTGTATATCGTGAAAACTCTGGTCGGAATTCTCAAGGGACGAGTGGCAGTGCATGACGCTCCGAACAACGATGGCTGCGTATTTGAAGTCGTACTGCCCGGGCGAGTTGCAGCAGCATCGACTGACTCCGGCGAAGAACATTCGGCCATCTCCACTGGCTCAGAGGCGACGGAGGCATAAACCATGCGTATTCTGGTGGTGGAAGATGAAGTCGCGATCGCTCATGGGCTGAGGTTCAATTTTGAGCAGGAAGGTTACATGGTCGATGTCGCCGGTGATGGAGCTGCGGCATTAAAGACACTTGAATTGGCCGACCCGCCAATCGACATGGTGGTACTCGATCTGATGCTACCGGAAATGAGTGGCTATGAAATCTGCCGCATTCTTCGTCAGTCTGATCCGGACATCCCGGTGCTGGCACTCACTGCGAGAACCCTGGCGGAAGACAAAGCACAGGCATTTGACTGCGGTGTCGATCAGTACATGACCAAACCGTTCGCTTTGCCGGAATTACTGAGTCGAGTTCGTAATTTACTGGAGCGCCGCCGCAGGATTCTCGACCAGGACAATCGTATTCGTCCATCTGACACGGTCGAGGAATTTGGAAAAGTTCGTGTGGACTTCAGTCGTTTTGATCTGATTGCCGGCGAACACAAGTATTCACTCACAACACGTGAACAGGAATTGCTGCGATATTTTCTGGACCACGACGGCATGGTGCTGTCTCGGTCTCAACTGCAGTCAGATGTCTGGCGAGACTCGGCGGATATCACAACGCGTTCGATTGATAACTTCGTGATGCGTCTCCGGCGGATGATCGAGACCGATCCAGCTAACCCACAACACCTGACGTCGATTCGTGGCACCGGCTATCGTTTCGTTCGAGATCCTCAGCCGGATGAATCACAGAGCGGAACATGACAACAACACTGGGCCTGGATATTGGAGGCGCCAACCTCAAAGCTGCTAATCGGGACGGGCAGGTTCGCATCATCCCATTTCCGATGTGGCAACAACATCGCGATCTCACGAAGCAGTTGCGTGCAATCGCATGGGCTCAACATCCGGAATTGATCGGAGTCACGATGACGGCCGAACTGGCCGATTGTTTTGATTGCAAAGCGGCTGGTGTCTCATGGGTGATCGAAAGCGTCCAGCAGGCGTTTCCTAAGTCCGAAATACGTGTCTGGCTCACAACAGGAGAATTCGCCGAACCTGATGATGCTGCGGAACTGCCGGAACTGGTTGCCGCTGCCAATTGGCATGCCCTGGCAACGTGGGTTGGTCGTGCTGTTCCGGATGGCTCGGCAATTTTGATTGACACCGGATCGACGACAACTGACATCATTCCACTGGTCGATGGAGTGCCTGTTCCTTCCGGGTTGAATGATTTTGAACGTCTGCGATTTGGTGAATTGGTCTACACGGGAGTACGGCGGACTCCGTTGTGTGCTGTCATGGATTCTGTTGTGCTGAAGGACGTTCGCATTCCGTTGGCAGCTGAATTGTTCGCAACCACTCAGGATGTGCATCTCGTGTTGGGGGCGATTGCCGAAGATGCCAGCGACACGAATACTGCCGATGCCAAACCGTTGACGATGAACGCAGCCCGCAGTCGGATCGCTCGAATGCTGTGTTGCGACCATACGGAACTGGACGGCGAGACTGTTGACAGAATAGCCAGACAGTTTGCCGACGCGCAACGCAATCAATTAATCGAAGCCTGCTCACAGGTCCGAAATCGACTCACCAAACAGCTGCAATCAACCGGACGTGAGGATGCAGACCCTGAGCCGAAGGTTGTTCTGAGCGGTAGCGGTGCGTTTTTGGCCGCCGAGGTCGCAGCAGAATGTGGGCTGGCAGTTCTCACCAACCTCAAAGAATCGGCGTCAAACTCCGTTGCTGAAGCGGCTTGTGCATTTGCAATGGCTCAACTGGTCTTTGAGCGATGCCGCGATGACCTGCTGCAGGCTGTTCCATTTCCCGAAGCGTGAGCGTTAATTCATACGGCGGCCCCCACACCATTCCAGCCACGCGATCAGATCACTCACGAACCGTTCACGATCGAGTTCGAATTCCAAGGTGTGCTGAGCTGCCGGATATCGAATGATCGTTTGCCGCTCGGTTCCGAATCGGGCGGTCAACTGACCAGTAGCGGTGTTGTTGATGACCTGGTCCCGCCCGGCCAGCATCAATAATGTGGGCTGATTAATTCTGTCGCAGCGTTCCTGAGTGATTCGGTCGAGGTCTCGACCGGCGTTCAGGAATCCGCTGGTCACCCGGTGTAGCGTCAGTGGATCTTCGGCGATGAACTGCTGATGTTCGGCGACATCTGTAAACAACGCGGGGTCTGTGAGAGGAATATCGATTCCCTTTTGCCGGATATCGAAATGGCGAGCCAGATTGAGTTGCAGCGATTGCCACCACGTTGGTTGAAGCTGAGGAATCAAACCGGGATAAAGCAACGCCAGACGGTCAACTTCTTCCGGCCAGGTCGCAGCCAAGGCAGCGGCGATTTTTCCGCCCCAACTGACAGACATCAGAGTGAGAGGAAGCGAAGTATCTGTATGTTCGTGTTGAGCCAGCTGAATCAGCTGACGGACGTCGGAAAGCAGTCTCTGGCCGTGGTCAGCGTGGCCTCGCTGAAGTCCGTTGAGTCCCGAGCCGCGACGGTCGGCAAAGTACACGTCGTATCCCGCCGCGGCCAGCTTTTCTGAAGACCATGTGTACCAGCCGGAATGACTTTGGATTCCGTGCAATGCCACAATGAGACCACGCGGCACATCGGCAGCCGACCAGTGCCGAAAGTGCAGACGCTGACCATCAGATGTGGTGAGTTTACGAATGTCCGGATTGACCGTGATAACTAACTTCCCGTCTGAAGTTCCAGAGACCTGGCGAACGCTCCGAAGGCTCCTTCCCCGAACAGAATAAACCGTACTTCGTCAGGTTGCTTGTGCCACTTCAAAAAATCAATCACTGACTTCAATGCCACATTTGCGGCCAGATCAAGCGGATACCCATAGACTCCTGTACTGATTGCAGGGAATGCAACAGATTTGCATTCCAGCTTCACAGCCAGCTGCAATGTCTTGCGATAACAAGACGCCAATGCAGCTGGTTCGTCGTCACGTCCACCACGCCAAATTGGCCCAACTGTGTGAATCACATGGCGAGCCGGCAATAACCCGGGGACAGATTCGACGGCTCCACCAACAGGACAGCCATCCGGATATCGGGCATCGGTATTCTGCCTGATGTCCGGGCCTCCGGCCTGATGAATCGCGCCGTCAACACCGCTTCCCCCCGTCATTTCCGGATTGGCTGCATTGACGATCACATCGACCTGTTGCTGAGTAATATCACCCAGCACCAATTGCACCCGACAGTTTCCAATTCGTACCAACATCAATCCTTCTCCTTTTCGGGGCTGTCCGGCCCACTACAACTTTTAAGCTGTCAGCATCCTGGCCATCAGGTCTCCGGCGCTTGCTGTTCGACTTGTGGCGATTCTCATATAACGTGCGATCGATGCAAGGCGCGAAGTCTGTTAATTCTGTCGACCCATTGCTTGTGTGCTGAAAACACCCTTTACTGTAATCGCTTTCAAATCCTATGAATGATTCTGCTCTTTTCCGCAGCACCAGGCTGATCGACCGTCTGCGATCCAGATTGCTGGTGATTGATGTTCAGCAAAAACTGGTACCAGCCATTCATCGCGGGGAAGACATTCTCCGCCGGATTACTTTCCTTTTGAACGCTGCGCGATATCTTGAAGTGCCGGTGTTTGCTTCAGAGCAGTATCCACAGGGACTCGGTCCCACGGTTCCGCAACTGGCGGGTCACCCTGCAATTGTAACGGTGTTCAACAAAGTTCGGTTCAGTGCGGCAGACCAATTCTGTAAACACATTGCTATCAATTCCGATACCTCACCCGACGCTCACGATGGTCGTGATCAGGTCATCCTGGTTGGCATTGAATCTCACGTGTGCGTCCTGCAGACAGCGTTCGATCTCATGGCTCGCGGTTTCCGGGTTTTCGTAGCCGATGATACGACCGGCAGCGGAAACCAAATCGATCACCAAATCGGCATGTATCGCCTGCGGAATGCAGGAGCAACCATTTGCACTGCAGAGAGCATTGCCTTCGAATGGTGCGAAACTGCGGAAGTCGAATGCTTTAAAAAAATCAGTAAACTGGTGCGAGTTCTCCGCTCGTAGCTCCTGTTTCAGGGCTCCGGGACGGACCACCGGTCTTTTGGGCTGCGCTGCCTGCAGAGCATGAGATCGTTGAACGAATTCCACGCAGCCGAGCCTCGAGCACATTCGTCCGGGTGATGTTGGTCGATTAAAACGGAAACTGCTCATCAACCGGTGATTCCGCCAGTTCTACCAGAAATCCGGCGAGCCGTTCCACGATGACTTTCATCAACGCTTCGCCTTTTGCTGCCGTTGCCGCATGAGGATTGCCGGACCCCGTGTTAGTGGTCAGCAGATGCCACGGTCGAGTAATACTCACCCAGCCATTGTTGACTGCATCGAATCGTGTGGCATTGACCGCTCCGTCGTCGGCCGCGATGGCCCCATCCTCGTTCTTGCGGATCAGATCATTGAAAAACGCCAACCCGAATGCGGTTTCCATTTCTCCTGCATGGTCTCCTGCGTCATCGAAAATATCACTTTGTACGTCACTGGTGAGACCACGAAACCAATCACAAAGAAACAGCTGAACCGGTGTCTTGCAAAGCAGTTCACGCAGAAGTGGTTTGAATTCGTTACCGCCGTGGCTGTTGACGATCACGAGTTTAAAGATCCCGTGACCCGCCAGCGAATCGATCAGATCACGGATGATCATTCCCATCGTCGATGGATTGACGTTCATGGAAAGCCGGCATTCAGCCTGATTCGTTTCAGTGCCGTAGGGTATCGCCGGCAGCATTACGACACGGGCCCCATTATTCCATGCGGCTTCGCAGACCCGACTGCTAACCGTTTCGGCCTGCAGTGTATCTGTACTGTAGGGCAGGTGCAGGTTGTGAGGTTCCGTAGCGCCAATCGGCAACACGGCCACCTGATATTCACAGTCTTTGACGTGGTGATAATTTGTTTCTGCCAGAATCCAGGGACGCATGGATGACTCCGTAAGTGAAAATGCCAGTCTTGAGGACGAGTTTATCGTCCCACCGTTTCACAACAAGTTGCTCGTCGCTTGGTAGATTCCAGTGAATGCCTGTGACAAACACCCTGGTCTGATTAGGATGTTGTGCTTCAGGTTCGTTTCTCTTTCGCATTGTCTGATGAGTTATGTCTGACACATTTCTGTTGTCCGCCTGCCGTACTCCGATTGGAAAATTTCGTGGCACACTGGCGTCGTTATCCGTTTCGGATCTGGGCGCTCATGCAATACGAGCGGCTGTTGAGCAAGCGCGGGTTGCTCCTGCAGCAGTCGATGAAGTGATTTTTGGCAATGTGCTTTCGGCGGGAGTCGGCCAGGCACCGGCTCGACAAGCGGCTCTTAAAGCGGGGTTACCACCTGCCGTCGCAGCTGTCACTATCAACAAGGTCTGCGGCTCAGGTCTCAAGGCCGTGATGTTGGGATCTCAGGCAATTCAGTGTGGAGATGCCAATATCATCGTGGCCGGCGGTATGGAAAGCATGACCAATTCAGCACTGGTTCGACCTCGCAATGCAGCTGACGACGATTCGCAACAGCTTGACACAATGATCTACGACGGCCTGACGTGTGCCATGACAGGACTTGGCATGGGCAAGATTGCAGAGAAGGTTGCAGACGAATCCAGGGTCACCCGTCAGGATCAGGATAAATTCGCTCTGCAAAGTCATCAGCGAGCGTGCGCAGCGGCAGATGCCGGTTTGTTTGCCAATGAAATCCTCCCGATCACAGTGACCAGTGAAGGTGAATCTTCCGTCGTCGATCGTGACCAGGGACCTCGGTCTGACACCTCGCAGGAATCACTGGCAGGTCTCAAAACCGCTTTCCGAAAAGACGGATCAGTTACCGCTGGCAATGCATCGATGGTAAGTGATGGAGCTGCCGCCGTTGTGATCGCTTCCAAACAGGCAGCTTCCAAAGCAGGTTCTCAGCCGCTGGCCCGTATCGTCTGTTCGGTCACATCGGGCGAAAAACCAGACGACTTGTTTATTGCCCCCGTGGCTGCCATACGCAAGGTGCTGACGAAGGCCGGTCGTACACTCGACGAGGTAGACCTGTTTGAACTCAATGAAGCATTTGCATCGCAGTCGTTAGCCTGTCTGCGACAGCTGGATCTCACAACAGACCGCGTCAACGTGAATGGTGGGGCGATTGCTTTGGGCCACCCACTGGGCGCCAGTGGGGCCCGCGTATTAGTCACGCTGTTGCACGCCCTCAAGGCTCGCAATCTGAAAACCGGAGTGGCATCATTGTGTTTAGGGGGAGGCAATGCTGTGGCCATGCTCGTAGAGCGGCTGTAAGAGACAATGCTGAATCCACTTGCATTCGGGCGGCTGGGGCTCACTAGATTCATACCATCGCCCGTTCTTCCTGACTAAGCAGCCTGTGCTACCGAAAATCACACCATGAACCAAATTACAATTGGCGACTTCGAACTGACTGTTGTTAGCGGCGGGACTCTGCGTGGTGACGGCGGAAACATGTTTGGAGTTGTTCCACGCGTCTTATGGGAGCGTATCTATCTACCGGATGACGATAATCGCATCTTCATGGACACGAACTGTCTGCTCGTTCGAACTCCGAATTCTCTGGGGCTGATTGACACCGGCTACGGTGACAAATCACCGCAAAATGTTCGCCGCCGATCCTGTATGGAAGACGGTGCTTTGCTTATCCGAAACCTGATGGCTGCCGGAGTTACTCCCGATGAAGTCAACTGGGTTATCCTGACCCATCTGCACTTCGATCATGCCGGGGGGGCCACAACAGTCGACAGCGATGGTCAACTGCAGCCGGTGTTTCCAAACGCTCGCCACTATGTGCAACAGATCGAATGGGAAGATGCAAATTCCGGACGGCCTGAACTGAAAGGCGCCTACTCCCCTGCTGACTTCCTGCCATTTGAAGAAGCAGGATTACTGACACTCATTGATGACACTCACGAAATCTGTGCAGGTATAACGACCCACAGAACGGGTGGACATACACGAGGTCACCAGCTCGTCTCACTGTCGTCCGGAGATCAGACGGTTGTGTATCTCGGTGACGTTTGCCCTATGGTCGGACACATGCGCGCACTATGGACGATGGCCTACGATCAGTATCCTCTGACGACTCGCCAAACTAAGCCGCAGATTCTGGGGGCGATCGCCGATCAGAATCACATTGCTGTTTTGGCCCATGATCCGCAGGCAAGGGTTGTGCGTCTGCAACGCGATGCCCGAACTGAATTCAAAGTGTTGCCCGTTGATTGACGCGACGGTATCTGCAGTGACTCTCTAACGGATAAAGAACCTCTTCGCATCACTAAAAATGCGAGCGTCTTTGTCTTCCAGAATCATGAGGTTCTCAGTGGCGGCGGTGGCGGCTGCAGCATACTGTTCCGGATTTTTCTTACCCGATTTTTCACAGGCCAGCATGTATCGTACAATCGCTCGCTTGATCGATGGAATTTGAAAGTTCTCCGCATCAAACATCGTCATCAGCCGAGCCTGAACGGACCAGTCTTTCCAGCGAGCCAAATCGGCAATGATCAGATCGCTGAGTTCCGGACGATCAAGCAACAGATACATAGAATCAGCCAGTCGTTCGGGCGGCACGCAGTCCGGCTCGTACTTTCTCATGAACCGAAGTGTATTGACCGTCGCATAGGTTTCAGAAAACGGCAGTTTCTGTTCTGTACCATCGCTGTCTGTATACGTTTCGCGACGAATTTTCGCTTCTTCCAGTTTCTGCAGGCCATCTTCCCCGGTAAGCATCACATAGCCCGACATGATTCCTTCCAGCCCGAGACGGAAATCGCTGTCGATGGTCATGATCTTCTTTTCCAGTACTGAAGCATCGTCTTTGGTCCCGCACAGCCCCAGCATCATGCCGTAGAGGGCAATTCGAGTGACCGGTGTTTCTTCGTTGGCGACCCATTCCTTGAGTTTCTCTCGAGGCATTTGCCCCCTCAGTGGCCGAATGATCTTGTACGGTGCTGCTGCGAATTCGCCATAAGCATCGTTCGATACCAGCAATTCCGGGTGTTCGAGGTACTGCAGAAACCAAGCCAATCGCTTTTCACGTCGTTCCGGATCTTTTTCCGGGACAGGGCAGTCTCGCAGATACTGCCAGGACTCTTCTGTCACTTTCGTGGGCGGCTGCCAATTAAGGTAATCAGTTCCTGGGCCCATCAACGCAAATTGTTCACCTGCCTCTCCAGAGGTGTAGAACGGCAAAGTAAGCGTCTCCTCTGCCTTCAGGAGATCATCCTGAGATCGCCCCACGCTGATGATCTTGAAATCCACACTCCCTGCCGAATCGTTTGTCGGTCGAGTTCCCTCAACCCATTCACACAGCACCAGATGGTCCGATTGCTCGATCATCTCGGACATGGTTAATTGCGGAGCATCACAAAATGGGCAGGCCATCACGGAACGGTTTAGCTGCAATGACGCGAGTAGGGCCACACACACAGCAAAAGCGGCAATTCGTTCTACACCAAGTGAGATCATTTTTTTCTTCTCCAGGCTGCCGGTACTCGTCATTCGATAATCACGCCATCATCAATAAAGAACAGTCCGTACAGTTCCACTTCATCTGCGTGTGGTTCAATACGAAAGGTGCCTTCGACATCGAATGGGGTACCTTCAATCAAATCGGTGGACTCGCTGCCAGCAAGTTTCACGGCGATCATGTCGTAGATTTTAGGGATCGGGCCGTAACAACATTCTCCGTTGTCTCGTACGAATAAAAATTCCGTAATGTCTTCTGCTTCGAAACCTGGCCGCATGTAGCCTCGAATTCGAACGTGTGCGCCATTGAGCGATTTGAGCCAGTCGGGAAAGTAATCGGTGGCATCGACAGGCACCGGCGCCATATTCAGTGACTTCAACAAATCGATGTCGTCAAAACTAGCCCGTAGAGCGTTGCCTTCCTGACGGAACTGTCGATTTGGAATCAGCAGTTTAATCGGTTGAGCCTTCGCGTCCGCCGGTGTGCCTGCGAGAACTTCAGCATCGATGTCAGCTGAAACAACAGGAACCGTTGCGGTTGTAGCCTGCGGTGGATCGGATGTTTCTGGCACTTCCGTAGAGCTATCTGCTTCCGTGGAGTGGGAAACAGCTTCGACGGTGTCTGTAGATTCGGGAGCTTCAGATAACTCCTGCACGAGTGGCGTGATCTGTTTTTTGGATGTTGCAGGTGCTTCGGTCTGTTCCAGATTGGTGAACTCTACAAACTCATCCGAGTGTGAATCGCTGCAGCCCACGAGCGCGGTACTCAACAGGATCGTAAGCAACGACGTGCCACGCGAAATACTGGTGGCCGATACAAAAAATGAGTGACCTTCAGATATCGTTGGCAACAGATCCGTCATGACACCTCCCGAGATCAATAGATCTTCACAGCACTAAGATTAAAACCGGGTGCGCGACGGTTCAACCAATTGGGCTTCAAGAATATAAACGGCTTCATCCTCACCAGCTGCAAGATTCACTCGCAAAGTTCCGGCAACAGATACCATTCCATTGTGAGCATTCGTCGTTTTTCCGTCCTGCATTTGGACCTGCATCATGTCGTATGCTGCTGGAGAACCTCCAAAGCAACAATCACCATTATCCTTTAGAAAGACAAACTCCTCCAGGCCTTCACTTTTTTGCGTCTGCCACATCCATCCCTTGATGAAGATTTTGGCTCCCACAAATTTTGCAACTTCCTGTGCAAGACTTCGCTGACCACCCCGATAGATATTAAACTGGTGAGCAGAAATTTCTTTCGGAAAATTAACCCGAATGTATCCTTCCGGCACTTCGTGATTGAAGTTGTAAATCTGAGTAACGATCCCGCCGCCAACGCTGCTTAGCGATAGCACCAATCCTACTACGGCAGCCAGCATGCCTCGAACCGCACCCTGTTCGCCTTTAATTCGGGCGACAGCCGCGATGCTGATCACAATTCCAACTGCCGCCACAACGATGCCGAAAATTCCCCAAAAGGCAGTGAGTCCCAGAAGTCCTAGAACTAAGGCAATCGTGCTCCAAGGCGAAATTGGCTTGTAGGTGAAATCAGCAGAATGAGTTTCAGCGCCCCAACCCAACCCTTCGGAAGTCTCCTCGATGCCTGCCTGACTTGAACCTGGTTGGTCCAGCAAATCCTGTGTCATAGTCGTAAGCCGTTGCGATAAAATCATTTGAGACGAATGACGATCTGCTGTTGAGCTGTCCAGTGAGAGCGTCAGTCAGTAATCATTGTACGATTCTCTGTAGCGTGCTGTGAGCGAATTTGCCGCCGTTTTCCAGCAATGCGAGACTTCGGGAAGATGTGATGTGGGGCACAAACCGCCTACAATCAGAGCCAATACCCATTCGTAAGCCTCTATCAGTGAACAACTGCACCATGTCCCTGAAACCGCTGGTCCTGATTTTTGTAGCCACCGCTGCTCTTTCCTGGGGCGTTTACGTCCCGCTCGTCCATGCTGCGGCCGACAAACTCGGCAGCAGCCTGAGAGCTTTCCTTATGGTAGGAATCGCCTACTTCCTAACCGCTGTTCTTGTGCCCTGCCTGTTCATTTTCGTGTTGAACAATGACCCTACCGCGAAGGATCCCATGAAACTCAATTTCGAAATGGGTAACATGAAATGGGGACTGGCCGCCGGAATTGCTGGTGCAGCAGGAGCCTTATGCGTGATCTTTGCAGCGAAGACAGCAGGTCCGGGCGCTGCCCTTTATATCGCTCCGTTGGTATTTGCCGGGGCTCCCATCATCAACACGATTGCATCGATGACGGTCTTCAGCCACGGTAGAATACAATCACCATCCGCCCCGTTCTATCTAGGACTTGTGTTAGCTGCTGCCGGTGCCGTCATGGTGATGCTCAACAAACCTGGTCCTCTCCCCGCAACAGAACCTGACGTGACGGCTCAGGCTGACGTCAATCCATCAGACACATGATCGCAGACGGGGTTAAAACTGCTGCGGATGCTGGAGAATAATTCTCGGCCCAATGACACGTGGTTTAACGACAGTGGAACGAGGGCAGCCACGGGATTCAATTCGGCCAACCCCGGCGATCCTTAGCCGAGAAGGAAGTTGAAGTGACGCTCCACACTCAGGCAATCACCGCATGACCAACGAACAAATTGCCGCCGTGTTTCAGCAACTGGCTGATTTGCTGGAGATTCAGGGAGCGAATCCGTTTCGACTGCGAGCCTACCGCAGCGCGGCGCGCACGATTCAATCCACGGCTGATTCGTTTGCTACTCTGGTTGATTCGGATTCCGACCTCACGGAGTACTCCGGCATTGGCAAAGATCTGGCAAAACAGATTGTGGAAGTCGCACAAACAGGTCAGCATCCAAAGCTGTTGGAATTGCGGGAGCAGATTCCTCAGGGCGTTGTCGACATGTTGAAGATTCAGGGTGTCGGTCCCAAAAAGGTGGCCGTCTTCTTCAACACTTTGAACCTCACCTCCCTGGACGAACTCAAAGCTGCCGCTGAGGCCGGGAAGCTTGCCGAACTCAAAGGATTTGGCAAGAAGACAGAAACCTCAATCCTCGAAAACATTGGCCAGGCAGCGGCAGCCGGTAAGCGAGTTTCCATTTCCGTCGCTCGCTCCTCTGCAGAAATCATTGTTGAGGATTTATTGCAACTGGACGCGGTGTCGCAGGCTTCTGTGGCTGGCAGTTGTCGACGGCGGAAGGAAACCTGCGGCGATCTCGATGTGCTGGTCACCAGTGGTGATCACGGCATTCCGATGGATGCTCTGGCAGAACATCCGCTCGTTGAATCGGTGTTGCAGCGGGGAGAAACAAAGCAGCGAGTGCGATTATCATCGGGAATCGAAATGGATCTGCGCGTTGTTCCGGACGAATCTTACGGAGCCGCACTGCAATACTTCACCGGGTCAAAAGAACATAACGTCGTTGTTCGTCAGCGTGCGAAGAAACTCGGACTGAAAATTAACGAATACGGTGTGTTTCGAGGTGACGAACAGATTGCAGGTGCCACCGAAGAAGATGTCTACACCGCCGTCGATCTGCCGTGGATTTCGCCGGAACTGCGTGAGAATCGAGGTGAAATTCAGGCGGCTGAAAACGGAAGTCTTCCCCAGTTGCTTACGATCGATCAGATCAAGGGCGACCTGCACATGCACACGACGGCTTCTGATGGAGCGGGTTCGATTGTTGAAATGGCCGAGGCCGCCAAAGCTCGAGGCCTGAAATACATTGCGATCACCGACCACAGCAAACGGGTGTCCATGGCGAATGGTCTGGACGCTGATCGGTTGAGAACTCACTGGGACAATATTCGCAGGGTCAATGAGCAGGTCAACGGCATCGAACTGCTGTGCGGAATCGAGTGTGATATTCTCGAAGATGCCACGATGGATCTGGACGACGCGGTTCTGTCCGAGGCCGACTGGGTCGTTGCTGTTTTGCACTACGGACTGAGGCAACCGCGTGAGCAGATTATGAAACGCCTGATGTGCGCCGTCATGAATCCTTATGTGAAAATCATCGGGCATCCCACCGGACGTCTGGTGGGTCGCCGTAAAGGTGCTGATATCCATATGACAGATCTGCTGAAAGCCGTAGCAGACAACGGTGTGATGATGGAAATCAACGCTCACCCCAAACGTCTGGATCTCGACGAAATCAACGCCGCGGCTGCTCGGGATTTGGGAATCCCGATCGTCATCAGCACCGATTCCCACAGTGTCAACGGGTTTGATGTGCTGCAATATGGAGTCGATCAGGCTCGTCGAGCCGGACTGAGCAAAGATGACGTGGCCAACACAAAAACGTGGGCCCAGTTCGGGAAACTGCTGAAATAGCAGCTTCTCTCTTATTGTGAACTGGGATTTCCTCGTTCGCGCCCCTTCCGTAGAATTTCCGTCAGGAGATTTCGATCCTTTCTCACTGACCTGGACGTCGCCCGTGAAGATCCGCAACCGATTCCTCGATAAGGTCATCGCCTGGACTGCCGTGGTTCTGCTGCGAGTCCTTTTTCTGACTGTGCGAACAGAAATCCATGCGGCCAAAAAAGGCGCGATGACAAATACGCCCCCCATCGGGCCAACGCGGTACAGTTTTTGTCTGTGGCACGACATCATCCTGGCCGCTTTGTTTTGCCACAAAGCTCATTCGCTGTCGACACTCATCAGTCGCCATCAGGATGGGACCTACCTGAGTGATCTCATCGAACTTCTCGGCATTCGTCCCGTTCGAGGGTCGGCTAGCCGAGGCGGCGCGCAAGCCACGAAGCAACTTCTCAGCATGCCCGATCAGCACATCTGTATCACGCCTGATGGCCCCCGCGGCCCGCGGCATGTCATGAAGGATGGAATCACTTACGTCTCAGCTCGAACAGGACGACCGATTGTCGCCGTATCAGTGAAGGCCACTCGATGCTGGAAGATCCCGGCGGGTTGGTCTGATATCATGATCCCAAAGCCATTTTCCAAAGTCATTGGAATCACCGGCATGCCGATCGAGGTTCCCGCTGATCTCAATCGAGAACAAATCGCCCAGGTGACTGCTCAGGTCCAGGACGAAATGAATCGTCTGGACGCTTTGGGAGACCGTCTGGTGCAGGGTGATAAATCGGTGGAGGCACTGATAGCTCAACCGATTCAACCCACGGTCAGGAAAGCTGCATAGCATGAGTGATACGAAAACCGCCATTGTTACGGGCGCCGGGAGCGGTATTGGACGTAGTGTGGCTTTGGCACTTTGTCACGAAGGTTATGCCGTCACACTGGCCGGACGTCGTGTAGCTCTACTGCAGGAAACGGCTGACCTGGCAGGAACTGCGACAACGTTGGTCATTCCCACTGACGTTACGAGCGAAGATTCTGTTCAGCGTTTGTTTGCGGACACTATTGCCGAATTCGGACGAGTCGATGTGGTTTTCAGCAATGCAGGAATGGGTGCTCCGGCAGTCCCCCTCGAAGACCTGACCATCCAACAATGGCAAAGTGTCGTGGATGTGAATATCACCGGTGTGTTTCTGTGTACTCGTGAAGCATTTCGAGTCATGAAAAATCAGACTCCACAGGGTGGGCGTATCATTAACAACGGATCAATTTCCGCAATGGCGCCTCGACCGCTGTCCGCTCCGTACACGGCCACAAAGCATGCCGTCACCGGCCTGACGAAATCCACAGCGCTGGATGGTCGAGCGTACAACATCGCGTGCGGACAAATCGACATCGGCAACGCGGCGACAGAGATGACACAGCGCATGGAGACGGGTGTCCTGCAGGCTAACGGCACGACCATGGCGGAACCGAGAATGGACGTCGAGCACGTCGCCCAGGCTGTCGTCCACATGGCCGGCCTGCCTTTGGAATCCAACATTCCCTTCATGACCGTCATGGCCACAAAAATGCCATTGATCGGTCGAGGGTGATCGACTGCATCCACTCTGGAGAGGGCTTTCCGGGGGCGGGAGACTGGAAGCTTGCCTGATTCGATCACCAGCCCATAGGGCAGTTGTGTCGACCTGTGCTTTCCGCCCTACGTCAATCAGGTTTGTTCGATCCGCGGCGTACTTGACGTTGTGCCAGGTAAGCCTCGCCTCGACGAACGCCAGGTTGATCAGCGTTCCATCGTAGTCAATGCCGCCAATCGTTCGATTGTATTTGCCATCGACGACTTCAGTCACCTTGCCGGCGAACCCCGCCGCATTTTGCTGCAATATTTTGCGCGAGCCGTGTTGTTTTAATGCAAAGCGGCGAATCCGATATTTGTTTTCAAAATGTGGCGACACGTCGATGCGGCAGGCAGGTTCATTCCTGAGAACATCTACTTCCTCCGCTTCAGAAAGCAAACCCATGAAACGTTTCATTACAGCAATGTTGTTCTCACTCACTGTCATCGTTTGCGAACAGCAAACGCTCTTTGCACCGCACGTCAAGGACTATGGCGGTTTGTCACTTGTCGCAAGTAAAACGTCTCCACAGAACTCCTTAGTCCCCATTGCCGGTGTCGATAGATCGGTTCCGGTGGCGGGTACCTCTAATTACTGCGGGGCCCCCAAGTGTGCTCCTAGCCGGTTCAAACTTCTGGGTGCGGCCAAGAAACCCAATCCCGCAAATACAAATAGTTTAATTGGAGTCGCCATCATTCACGTGGCCACGGAACCCAATCCCGCAACAGGTGTGTGCGACGTTGCATCTCGCAGAGCCGATTCGGCTTCTGACTATAACGGAGATGCGCCGTTCGGAGTGTCTGGCGGCGACGAGGAAGACGATCCGTTTTGGGATGCATTGCCGCCTGATGTCTACGCGGGCGAGAGGTGAAAGTGAGCCACGTTCGCAGCCCGCATCAGTTTGATTTGATGCGGGCTTTTTTGTGTGAATTCGCATTGGATTCCACCAGCCGCTGACCGCTATGTGTGTGTTTTTGCCTGTATCAACATCGATCAATCCTGCGTCAATCATCCTGCAAGCACTTTAAAACACTGGGAATTTGCTTTGTGTCTGGTTTGGCACGGTTTGTGTTCTAAGGGAATGCAGGCAGAGCAACTGGCTCTGTTGAAAAACGAACCCAAAGACAAAAAGGCCGAACAGATGAAAACGATAACACTTTCCATGATCTTCTCACTCGCTGTCATCGTTTGCGAAGGGCAAACACTCTTTGCACCGGCCTTCGTAAAACTAGACAGTATTAAAGCTGCGAACTCCTTAGTCCCCATTGCCGGTGTCAATCGATCTGTTCCTGTGGCCGGTTCCAGCAGAGCGATCGTTCATCCCCAATACAGTCCGAGCGGTCCTGATCGCAAACCGAAGAACGATATCTGGATACTCGACACTGGCAACGGATTGACCGGTAACCGTTCGAGCGGTCCTGATCGCAAAACAACAGTGGACGGCGCCATGCCTATCCCAGCCCTGATGCGACCTGATCGGGGTAACAGCCTGGAACACGGCCCCGGCCTGCATGACAGCCTGCACGACATTCGCGGCGAGGACGACGGCCCCCTAGTCTGGGATGCACCCCGCGGATATGACGAGGACGACGGCCCCCTAGTCTGGGATGCACCCCGCGGATATTTTGGCATCAGTGGCACCGCCGGCCCCGGCGGAACCAGCTTCTGATTCGCCGCTAACTCTCGTTAAAACCCGGACAAATTTGTGCGAGTCCTCTGGTGAGGTTCCGGGGGCAAAAGGTTGCTGACTGTTGACCGCGCCTCCCTACCCGCTGCAGATGCCCCTGCGACGTTTCGGTATTTGCAACCTTTGGATCCGTTTCTGCTTTCTCTTGTCATTGCCGCAAATTGCTTCTGCCTGCCTGGGATGCACGGTCCATGGCAGCGGCGATTTCTGTTTCGATGACTGATAGCGGGTTCAGCAAATCCATGGGGTCAGGGACAGGCGTGACTTCGTTCGTTTGCGGATTCCAGTTGACCGGCCCGAATCCTGCCGGGGCAGGATTGTGGGTTAAGATGTGACCACCCACATCGCCTTTGTTGTAGTGCCAGAATTCAAATGGGTAATGCATGAAGCCGTGCGACTCCATCATCGCCGTGATATCGAGTCGGTTTTGCAAATGGACTTTGGCGATGAACGGTGAACGCATCGGTGTGCGTTCGCTCATTTCCAGATAGGGACCACCTCGCCCGACTTCTTCGCCGCTGTCTCTGTTAAACACTGAGATGTCGATGGCAGAACCGGACATGTGTGTTCCGCTTTTCGGGATATTGGCCACCATGACAATGGCTCGACGAACCACAAAGTCGACCGTCGGAATCACTCCGCGACCTTCCCAGAGACACTTTTGTATAATGGCGTCAAAGACCGCTGGCTTGCGAACCAAAGATCTTTGCATTTCCAGCGAACGAAAGCCATCTTCAATCTTCATCACCCAGCCACGCTCGTTCATGGCACGACCGATTGTCATGACATTCTCGACGAGCGATTCACGCATAAAGAAGACGCGATCCAAGTCTCCTGCGATCTTTGATGTGGAAAACAGCATTTCCACGCCGGAAGAGTCAGCGGCCTCTTTAAGAGATGCGAAACGTTCCCCGCATTCTGCAACGGGAAAGGAAAGCAATTGCTGAATCAGGGCGTATCCCTGTTCCATCTGTTGTGCCCAGTACTCGCGGCGTGTGTTGTCGTCTCTTGAGATCGTAGTCATAGGTTGTGGTCAGGCCGAAAGAGGGCCCTGGGGAATCGTGTTGACGGAGACCGATTACGTTATCGCAGTTTACTAAATCATGCGGCCGCATATCCATAATGCTGGCAGCAGGTCTGAATATCTTCAGTGTTGATGCCACTGAGAGCATTGCTGGTGGCGTTGATAACTTTTGAAAAGGTTCAGGGCCGTCGGGACTGAATGGGTTGTTTGAGTTTCGAAGCGGTCTCTCACGCCCGGATCGCAGGCGTTCCGAGCGTGAGTCGGAAAACACTTGCAGAATCGATTGCAGCAACGCCAGCCGACTGTCGGCCACCATCGCAGTGCGTGTTCCAGTCAGAGCTTGCACCGGTACAAGTGTGCTTGTCTCTCAGCGTGCTGCGGGAACAGATGCGGCAGTCGCTCACCGTCAAACGCCCGGACCTGAAAAGGGGTCAATTTTGTCTACAGGCCGGTCGCATCGAGCAACTGATGGTCTTAGCATTGGCTCCAGGAGGCCACGTTGGCTTCATGGATTTCTGCAAGCGTCAGTAGCTCTCCGGCATCCTTGCTGACAGCGATTTTGTCTTGAAGATTTCTTTGTCCGTGAAGGAACGGCTGTTTGGGTACAGTGCTGGCGGGCTGTTTTGAGGCAGATTGTTGCCGAATGGTTCTGTCTGCATGGTTGCCAGTTGCGCCATTGGCGAGTGATTCGGGAGTGCCATCGCAAGTGTCATGCATGGTCCAGCCACGAACATGAAGGCGAGAGCCAATCGATCAATAATGAGTGTTCGATCCAGGGGACTGACGACCGGGGCTACTGACCGTTCGTGTTCATTGGGTTTAGATTCATGGGTTGGAACGTGAGTGAGCCACCAGTTTTCAGCGTGCTCCCAGGTCCATTCATCGCTGTCGTAGCATTTTTGAAGAGCCAGCAGCAAATCACGTGGGCTGTCAAAGCGATCTTCAGGCTTTTTGGCCAGACATTTTTCGATAATGGCTGCCAGGTCATCAGGAACCGCGACTCCTGTATCCGCAATATTCGGTAAGGGCTCAGTTGCGTGCGAGACAATGAGCATTACAGGATTTTCTTCGCGGAAAGGTGGATGTCCCGTGAGTAAAAACCAGGCGACGGCTCCCAGCGAATACATGTCGCCTCGGCAATCCGGTTTGATTCCCGTTGCCTGTTCCGGGCACATGAAAGCGGGAGATCCCTGAATCTGAGTCTGAACGTGTCGCGTGCCGGCTTCGGTTTCGAGTGTTGGTTGAGCCAGGCCAAAATCCAGCAGTTTGGCAACGTCAAACAATTGGCCACGCTCTGACAGGAAAATATTGCTGGGTTTGATGTCGCGGTGTACCAGGCCTTCGCACCAGGCTTCGTGAAGAGCTCCACAGATTTGTTTCAGTATGTAGATCACTCGGCCAGGAGGCA
>Ga0315315_10001094_pt1 | contig 24613 bp, 24 predicted proteins | sample M140m3416metaG_FD_203699 | JGI IMG/M metagenome (GOLD analysis project Ga0315315, IMG submission 203699) | Ammonia-oxidizing marine archaeal communities from Monterey Bay, California, United States - M1 40m 3416 | ecosystem: Environmental > Aquatic > Marine > Intertidal zone | place: USA...
ACTGCCGTGTCTAATGGTTCATATCAAACAGTAGATAGGTGGAAACTTTATAACGTAAGCGATGGTGCATATACTACAGCACAAACAGCTTTATCTTTAACTGACCAAGCAACAACTGACGGTCAAACACATGCTTTAGATATACAATGCACAACAGCTGATGGCAGTGTCGGTGCGGGTCAATATGCTTTTATTTATCATCTTGTTGAGGCACAAAACTGTCAACATTTAAAATTTGGTACAAGCTCTGCAGTTGATTTAACTTTACAGTTTTATGTAAAATCTAATTTAACTGGCACAACTTGTGGTTTTATAGCAAAAGAAGACAGCACTTATTGTCAAGCACCTTTTGAGTTTACTATCAATTCAGCAAATACATGGGAAAAGAAAGTTGTAACAATACCAGCTAACGCTGTTATACAAGCATCATCTAGTATAATCAATAATGATAACGGTGCAGGCATTGGAATTGGTTTTAACCTACTATTAGGTGGTAACTTTGATAATGGAACTAATCTTACATGGGAAACGGGTGGGGCATCTTATGCAACAACTAACGTACTTAATTTTTTAAGCAGTACAGATAATGATTTTTTTATAACTGGATTACAGTTAGAAGTTGGAAATGATGCATCAGACTTTGAACATTTACCTATTGATGTAGAGTTACAAAGATGCCGAAGATACCTACAGAGAGTAGAAGCATCAGGCACAGATTATGGCTCTTTTGGTTCTGGAGCAAATGCAAATACAGCAAGTTCCTTAACACAGCATTTGTTCAGTCCACCTATGAGGACTGTTCCAACTTTACATACAACAGGCACAGCAGCAAATTATTCAGTATTTAACGGAAGTACAGGCTTAGATGCTTGTGCATCAATACCAGCAATAAATGGTAATGGTGGCACTAATAGTCAAATAAGATTAGAATTTATTGCTGCATCAGGAGCTTTAACAGCTGGTCAATCTACAGAAATGTTAGGTTCTGATGGAGTTGCTGCATATTTAATGTTTCATGCGGAGTTATAATATGAAAATAGAAAATGCAAAATATCACAAAGATTTAATTAGTGGAAAGAATGGTTCAATAAACTGTGTTATAAATGGACAACATTGTTCTGTTCCCATGAATGAAGAAAACACAGAATATCAAGAAATAAAAAAACAACTTGATGCAGGAACATTAACAATAGAGGATGCAGATTAATGTCATACATAGGCAGAGGTTTACAATCAGGAGCGTTTAGACAACTCGATGACATCTCATCAGGGTTCGACGGTTCTGATACCACGCACACTATGCAAGTTAATTCTACCAACGTAACCGTTGGTGATGTGAATCAAATACTTCTATCTCTTGGTGGTGTGATACAAAAGCCAGGCACAGACTTTACAGTATCAGCAAGTGTATTAACATTCACAACGGCACCTGCTGCCAACACAAGTTTCTTTGCCATACTACTAGGTTCAGATAATGGCGGAACGGTGACACCGACTGACTTATCTGTTACTACAGCTAAAATAGCAGCTGACAATGTTACACCTCCAAAAACAAATTTTTTTAATACTGACCCAGGTAATGCTGCTGATCTTGGTATGCTGCACATTAAATCTGGAGACAGTGGAGCGTCAGTATCATCAACATCTGACGAATTAGTAATTGAAGGTTCTAGCGTTGGTATGAGCTTTTTAGATGCCACAGATGGAGCAACAAGAATAGCTTTTGGTGACTCTGGAGACAATGACATAGGTAAAATTGTTTATGGACATAGCAGTAATCAAATGGAGTTTGTTACGAATGCCGCAGCAGGACTAGTTATATCATCTTCTGGTGAAGTAACCAAGCCACTACAACCTATGGCTTCTGCAAGACCAACAAGCGCTGTGGCAAATATTACAGGAGATGGAACTCTTGCTTATCTTGGAAACTCTATTGGTGCAACAGAACGATTTGATGTAGGGGGTTGTTTTAGTAACGATGGAATGTTGTTTGTTGCTCCAATTACAGGTAAATATCTTTTATGTGGTCAATTTACGTTTTCTGGTTTAGCTAGTAATCATACAGCTTCTTATTTTGCGTTGGTCACTTCTAATCAAACTTATTACCCTCTTTATGGAGCTGAGCTTGATACCGTGAGTTATTTAGGAACTTTTGGAACTGCTTTTTCAATAATAGCAGACATGGATGCTAATGATTCTGCTCAATTAGCTGTTCAAGTGTATGGAGGTTCTAAAGTTGTTGATGCAACTACAGCCACATTTTTAACAGGAATGTTATTAGCATGATGAAACAATCTACTTTAAAGGAGGTATAAATGGCTAATCACACAAAAACAATAACACTAACAGATCTTCAACAAAAGATACTGTCTAATGATTTATACAATGACACAGATAATGCTGGTATAGATGGTTGGATACAAGACGCTATGGATGCAAAAGTTGGCAGTTGTTGGAAACGTATGAGAAGTGAATGGGTAACTAAGTTAATGAATGATGATTCATTTACAGATTCTATTCCATCTAACCAAGCTGACTTTGTAGCATTGGTCACGGCTCGTTCTGATTACAAAAACAGAAAAGCTAGAGACGACGCGAGTAGCTAATGTTCGGGTTCGCCTCTTTTTCTGACGCAGGATTCTCGTCACAGACGACGGCAGATGCTCGGATCATAGCAGGCACACAAGTCGTAACAGGAACAGTTGCTGGCGCTACCATTCTCGGTGGTGCGATTGTCGTGGTCACTACAGCTGGATCACTGACCTCAGCAACGGGGACAACGGCACAAACAGTTATTGCTTTACCTGCTACAAATGTGATAGCAAGCAGCATTGCTGGCGTAACTCCAGAAACAAGAGTTATTGCCACAACCGCTGGATCTATGACGGCAACAGTACAGGCCATGGGTAGTGAGTATACTTTAAAACTCATAAAGATTCCTGGCACAAACCTGCTCACAGGCACAATAGGGCCACCTTCGTTGTTTACATGGGGCGATGTAGATGATAATGTGACGGGAGAAACGTGGACGGATGTAAGCACAGACGATACAGACGAAACGACAACATGGAGTAATGTATAAATGGCATCAACTTTTTCAACGAGATTAAAGATAGAGCTGATCGGTGATGGTGAACAGGCAGGTTCTTGGGGAACTACGACCAACAATAACCTTAACCAGTCACTAGAACAATCGATCGCTGGTGTCTTGACTATTGCTACATCTGGCACAGGCACGACTACTTTAACCACAGGTAACGGGCCACAAGCACAAGCGGACAACCAAGCACGACAAGCAGCACTAAGATTCACAAGTTCTGAAGCAACACACACAGTGCAATACCCAGCTGTTGAAAAATTATATTTACTTGTCAATGGTAGCTCTACTTGCACCTTTACACACAGACTAGGCGCTAGTGGCAACACCACTACATTAGGTCCAAACAGAACTAAGTTTGTTGCAACGGATGGTACAAACTGGTTTGAATTACAAATAGAACCTTCTTACATAGAAAAAACAACAACCTATACAGCTGTTGCTGGTGATAATATTTTTGCAGATACAAGTGCTGGTGCATTTACAATTACTTTGCCCTCATCTCCAACTCAAGGAGATGAAGTTTCTTTTATAGATTCTGAAGGAACGTTTGATACAAATAATTTAACAGTAGAACCGGGTAGTGAAAAAATTATGGCAAACACAGCGGGAGATGAAATGGTCGTTGATAGCAATAATGCGGCATTTACTTTAGTCTATCAAGACTCAGGTTTTGGATGGAGGTTTAGGGAAAAATAATGGCAACTTTTACATACGAATCAATAAAATACAGATTTAAAAATCCAACAGTTGATGGCAACTTAGAGTTATTGGATGATGGTGCATCACTTAAAATAGCAGCGGATGATGACTTAGTCTTAACACACTCTGGTAGTGTTGGTGATATTACATGCAGCACTGGTGCTCTTGATATTAACGCTGGCACACTTAATATAAAAGATGAAGCTAGTTCAGAGACAATGGCAAGCTTTGTATCTGATGGAGCTGTAACATTAAACCACGACAACGCAGCTCGTCTTGCAACTAGCAGTGCGGGTGTTTCTATTACAGGGACAACTACATCATCTGGCACAATAACTTCATCCGCTAATTTAGTTATTGCTGATGGTGGCACAATTGGTTCTGCATCAGATACTGATGCAATTACAATAGCTGCAGGTGGTGCTGTTACTTTTTCTCAAACACCAGTATTTCCTGATGGCAGTTTACCATTAGCTGATTTGGATATTGATGGCGGCACCGATATTGGTGCAGCTTTAGTTGATGCAGATTTAATGATTGTTGACGATGGTGCTGGCGGCACTAATAGAAAGTCAACTATGTCAAGAATGAAAACATATATCTTGTCATCTGTGTATCCAGTTGGTTCTATTTTTATTAGTACCAGTTCTACGAGTCCCGCAACGTCACTTGGTTTTGGTAGTTGGTCACGTTTTGGTGAAGGTAAAATGTTAGTCAGTCAAAACAGTTCCGATAGTGATTTTGATACAGCTGAAGAAACAGGCGGAGCAAAAACTCATACGCTTAGTGAAGCGAACTTGGCAGCTCACACACACCTTACAATGAATACAGGTAATGGTTTTGGAACTAATTTAGAAAACAACACAACTGGTACAGGAACTACAAACTCAAGAGGTGGTTTGGGTAACAATGACTACATTATGCAAAGTGTTAGTTCCGCTGCAAACGCTGGTAAAACAAGTTCTACTGGATCTGGTACCGCGGTAACTCACATGAACCCGTACATTGTAACTTACATGTGGAAGAGAACTAGTTAACAAAGGAGACACATTATGCCTTTGGCTACAGTAAAATTTGCACCAGGTTTTGACAAACAAAGCACCGCGTACGGTGCTGAGGGTAAATGGATTGACGGAGAAAACGTTCGTTTTCGTTATGGCCAACCAGAAAAAATTGGCGGTTGGGTAAAACTTATTGCTGCTAAATTATATGGTTCTGTCAGAGCACAGTTTGCGTGGTCATCGCTTGATGGAACGAGGTTCTTGGCTTTAGGTACAGATAAAAAATTATACATATACACAGAGGGTGCCATACATGACATCACACCTATTCGTGCAACAGAAAGCGATCTTACAAATCCGTTTGTTACAACCGATGGATCTGCAGTCGTGACCGTAACAGATGCGGGTCATGGTGCAACAGCAGGAGATTTTGTAACATTTTCTAATGCAGATGCTGTTGGTGGACTAGATATGAATGCAGAGTTTGAAATTACATCTGTTACCAGTTCTAGTGTGTATACAGTCACACATTCAAGCAACGCTAGCTCAGGTGCCACGGGCGGTGGATCGAGCACCGTGGATGTAGAGTATCAATTAAGTGTTGGTCAAGAAGTCAACACATACGGTTATGGTTGGGGTATTGATCCATTCAATGGACTAAGCGATACAGGTAGAATTACAGACCAACTTAACGAAGCATTAGATGCAACTGAGACAGGTGTCGATGTTGACGATGGCAGTAAGTTTGCAAACGGTGACTATATTTTAGTGGACCAAGAAATTATGAAAGTGACTGGTGTATCGAGCAACACACTAACCGTTACTAGACAACTTACAACTAACGAAGGCACAACAACTGTATCTGCTGGTAGTCACGACGCAGCAACACATACAGATAACACAGCTGTTACAATTATTTTTGATGCATCAAACACAGATATTAATGCTACCAGTTGGAACGAGGCAGCATCGTCTTCTACAACAGTTCTAGATTCTAGATACTGGGTGTTTGAAAACTTTGGTGAGGATTTACTGGCACTGCAAAGTAATGGTAAATTATTTAAGTGGGACAAATCAGGTGGTGTTACCACACGCGCAACTGTAGTAGATGCAAATGCACCGACGGCATCAAGACATTTAATTTTATCAACACCAGATAGACACGCTATACTTCTTGGCACAGAAACAACTATTGGTAGCACAACAACACAAGATGATTTATTCTTACGTTTCTCATCACAAGAAGACACATCTACATGGTCACCGACAAGTACAAACACAGCAGGTTCTTTTAGAATACAAGATGGCTCTAAAATTATTACAACACTAAGATCTCGTGGATCTATTTTAATTTGGACAGACACATCATTGCACTCACTGCAATTTATTGGACCACCTTTTATATTTGGTTTATCACAAGTGGCTTCTAACTGTGGAGCGGTATCGCCGTATGCAGCTGTAGATGTTAACGGTACAACTTTCTGGATGAGTCAACAGTCTTTCTATATGTTTGATGGTGCAGTTAGAAAGATACCGTGTTCTGTACAAGATTATGTGTTTGATGATTTTAGTATTACACAGCAACCTTTAATCTATGCTGGTTTAAATTCTGACTTTAACGAAATCACTTGGTTCTATGCAAGTGCTGACTCAAGCTTCATTGATAGAAATGTAACTTACAACTATGTCGAGGGCACGTGGTACACAAACTCACTTGATAGAACGACTTGGTTAGACTATGGTGTGTATCAAGTTCCGTATGCAACACAATACAGCGCAACTGTTGTTGGTGATACACCAACAGTATTGGGTGCAACAGATGGCTCAAGCATTATCTATCAACACGAACAAGGCACAGACAACGACACTGAAGCTATGGAATGTTTCTTACAGTCTGGTGACTTTGACATTGAAGATGGACAAAACATTTTATCTGTATCTCGTTTCATACCTGACTTCAAAGACCAGGAAGGTAGTGCAGAAGTATTATTAACATTTAAAGACTTTTCACAAACAACAAGCACAACAGCATTGAAAAATGCTATTACCAGTTCATCATCAACTAGTGACATCACTGTTAAAAAATCTGTAAATCTACCGTCAGAGGGCACGATACTTATTGGTACAGAATTAATTACTTATACATCAAACAACACAACGACTGGTGTATTGAGCGGCATTGCTCGTGGAGCGAGCAGCAGCACAGCAACGACACATGCATCAAACAAAAAAGTTACAAACTACACAGACGTTAGAATCAACAGATCTACAGTGACACCGACAACAACAAAGATAGACACACGTGGTCGAGCACGACAAGCAAACGTCGTGATCTCTAGCACAGCGGTTGGTGACAAGTGGAGATACGGCACACTAAGACTAGATGTTAAACCAGACGGAGGTAGGTAATGGCTAAGATAATAATAGGACGATTGCCAAGTGCAACACCAGAGTATGACAGGACACAGTTTGATACACTGATTAGAGAACTTGATCAAATTATTACACAACTAAACTTTTCGTATGAGCAACAAGCAAAGGACGAAAACTTAGCAAGGAGCTTCTATCTTGGCTGATACATTTTTATTAAAAGCAGTTGACCTGACAACAACGAACGCCACACAGATATACAAGGTGCCAATTACCGATGATACGTCTACACCGCCTACAGCATCGACAACAGCTCTTGTAAAGTCTATACTTGTCAGTGAGGACAGCAACAATGCAGATACAATTACAGTGACTATAACCAGAGATAATGTGTCTGGAGACCCTGTATTTAGCGTGTTTAAGGACAAAGCGGTCGGTGCAAAAGGGACCGAAGAGCTTCTGACACAGCCTTTGGTGCTACAAGAAGGCGATGAAGTTAAAGCTACCGCTGGTACTGCGAATAGATTACATGTATTATTATCAGTATTGGAGATTACATAATGGCAATGAAACTTATCAGAGAAGCTAAAAAGACAGAATATAAAGTCGAAGACGGCAAAACTTTGGTTATTATGCAGCCAGAGATATATCAACGAATATATTGTAAAAACTGTGGAAATGAAGTAGATTCAGAAGAACAGGCAACTGGGACCTGCAACGATTGCGGCAAGCCATGGGCAGAATTTATGGCAAAAGATATAACCGTAAAAGTTATTGAAATGCCACCAATGGGGTCAGACTCAGGCGACTAGACTACAAGATTAAACTCTTGCATAAAATATGAATGACATAGACGATATATTGGAAGTCATAGACTTATATAAAGATGATTATCCAGTGTGGAACGGAGCAAAGGTCAAAGAAATATTTTATCACATATATCCATCCATAGTATTAGGACAGTGCAAAGCACATAGAGACGAAGATGGTGTATATGGTTTTAGAAACTGGGCATTCTTGAGTAAGGAAGCCGAGCAAAAATTTTTAGAAACTAGAGAAATTGGTTTCGATGATTGGAAAAGCGGAGAGAACTTGTGGGTCATCGATTCTATTTTTAAAAGGAAACATAACGAGGCTATGCTATACTACAGAACTTTCTTCACACATTTAATAGGAGTTGGTAAACCAGTACAATGGTTGCGTCTTGCAGCTAATGGTTTAATTCGTAGTCACGTAAAACTTACAACTAGAGAGTATCATCTATAATGGGATCTATTGGTAAAAAAGTTAAAAAAACAGTAAAAAAAGTAGCTAAGCCAGAAGTAATATTACCTCTTGCATTATTAGCAGCAACAGGTGGTGGTTCAGCTGCTCTTGGAGCTTTTAAGGGTGCGGGTTTAAAAAACATATTAATGAACCAAGCTATTACAGCTGGATTATCTAAAGCAACTACAGGTGAAATAGATCCAAAAGCACAATTGTTAGCGTTAGGCATGTCTGGTTTAGCAGGAGCTGCAAAACCTTTTACAGGCGCAGAATCAATAAAACAATTTGGGGCTTCAACAGGTTTAAGTAAAGATGCATCAGCAGCCTTAGCTCAAAAATTAGCAACTAACCCTGCTTACGTAGCTCCACAAACAGGTCTTGCTAGTATGTTTGATAAAGGTGCTCAATTTGCAAAAGCTGGTTTTGCTGACCCTCTTTCTTTAAAAGGGGCTGTAACATACGGGTTGCCAACAGCAGCTGGTGCTATGATGGGATCACCAAAAACAGAAGAACAAAAAAATTTAGGTGTTGATCCTCAAGCGCAATATGATTTAGCAAGATTAATGAATCAAAAAATGGGTGGTGCGTATACTGACGAAGAATTAAATACACTAGTCGCACCAATGTTATCACAATATGGTGGTGAGTATGAAACAATTACAGGCCCAGAAAAAGAAAGACGACCTATGTTTCCAGGATTAAATTATTCAGGACTAACCAGATTTGCAAAAGACGGTGGATCTATAAAACCTAAAAAAAGAAGTGAAGCTGTTGATGAAATAGTAAATGCTGCAGAGCAAAGAGAAATAATATTAGATGCTCTGTTTGGTGGTGTTAGCCCTGGTGCAAACGAAGAAGCAATGGCAAATCAAATGTTTGATTTGCGAAGACGACAAAGGTTAAACCCTATGGGTAGAAAAGATGGTGGTTTAATGCAATTAGCATCAGCTCCAGATCCAATGGATGAGAGAAATACTATGATGGAGAACTTAGCATTAGATAAATTTGGTAAATCATTAGATCGATTGTCAGATGATGAAATTATACAAATAGAAGACATGATAGAAAACATGCTGCCAATGGCTAATGGTGGTAGCATACCACAAACTAAAAGTATACCAGCGGGTATGCAATTAAATGGCCGCGGTGGTGGATTCATACCAATGGGCGCACAAGAAAAGAAAGATGATGTGCCAGCGATGCTCGCTAAAAATGAATTTGTTATGACATCTGATGCAGTGAAAGCAGCAGGAGGCGGTGACATCAATAAAGGTGCACAAAAAATGTATGATTTAATGAATAGTTTGGAGTCTAAAGTATAATGGGATCTAAGTCACAACCACAACAAACAACGGGCACAACCACGCAACAAACTTTATCTTCGCCGTCATTAGAAGCGGCATTATCTTTATACACACCACAACTTATGGGCATGTTATCAGGCACTATTGATACATCTAAATTTGCACCGCAAGTAGCATCACAAACAGGTCTTCAAGGACAAGCCATAAAGTCTGCATTAGCAGGTCAAGGTTTTGATTATGATATAGGAACTGGCGCGGTCACCGGATCGGGTATCGGGGCTTATCAACCATTTTTAGATGCAGCGGGTACAGCTGCAGGACAAATTCAAGGTGCTGGAGCAGGCGCACTTGGTCAAGCACAATCTGCATTAGACCAACAACAAGCACTAGCGCAAGGTTTAAGTGCTAGTGGAGCGGCTTCACCATTTATGCAGAAGGCCAGCGGTGCTGTAGACGCTGCACAATTAGCAGCACTAGCTGGTCAAGGAGCGGGGACCGCGGACTTTCAAGCGGCAAGAGATTTAACAGGGCCAAAAGCTTATGAACAGTTTATGTCACCGTATCAACAAGAAGTCATAGATGCATCTATGGCAGCATTTCAAAAACAAGCACAAGAACAAACAGCAAAACTTGGTGCTAGCGCTGGTTCAGCTTTTGGTGGTGGACGTTTTGGAGTGGCACAAGGCCAACTAGCCGCGGACCAGGCTTTAGGTGCCGGACAATTACAAGCAGGTTTATTGAGCCAAGGCTTTCAACAAGCTAATCAATTAGCGGCGCAAGCTCAACAACAAAAAATGGGACTTGGACAAGCTGAGCTAGGTCAAGCAGCACAGAATGTTGGGTTATTAAGTCAAGCAGGTCAAATGCAATCTGGTCTTGGCACACAAGCAGCACAACTTGCAACAGGAGATATGCAAGGGTTGGCAGCTGTAGCACAAGGTCAAGGAGCATTAGCGCAATCACAAATGTCACCTTTCCAACAAGCACTACAAGCTAACATGCAAGTGGCACAAGCCATACCACAATTTGGTGCACAACAGTTTGGAATATTAAGTAGCTTTGGTGATCAACAACAACAATACGCACAAGCAGGTTTGGATGCCATATCTCAAACTAATAAACTGGCACAGTATGCACCGTATGAACAAATGGGATTCGTCGGTTCACAACTTGCAGGGCTTATCGGTGGTTACCCTGGTGGTACCACTATCGGATCAACAACAGCACCTGGACCTACAGGTACGCAATCAGCACTAGGCGCAGGCTTAGTAGGTAGTGGTATACTTGCAAACTTAGGTGGCTTATTTGGATACGGGGTGCCGAGCTAATGGGATCATCAAAAACAGGAAGTTTAGATAAATTTGTACCGTTTAGTCCAGCGGCAGCTTTTGGATCTGGTAAAGTTAAATTACCAGAAACAGGTTTGATTGGCATGATGCAACAAGGACAAGAAGATAAAATGGCAATGAACGCTGCAAACATAGCTACTCAACAAAAACAAGCTAATCAAAAAGCACAACAAGCTGCGCTTATGGAAACTATGAGATCTAGAATGCAAGGTGGTCAAGGCACACCTCTCACTAATTTATTTATGAAAGAGGGTGGTCACGTAGCACTAAGAAGAAAAATGTTTAAGATGGGTGGTGTGGCTAACACGCATGGTGTTGGCTTAACATCTGGTTTGTCTTTTAATAAAGGAGGTCCAGTTGTAAAACCAGGGCCTGATGGTCAACCAAGACAGCACGCAGTTGCTGGTGGTGTAATAGCGGCTGCGAGAGCTCTTTTAGCCGCTGGAAAAGCTAGACAAGCAAAACCACTTTTTGATTTTATTAGAAGAAGCGCTGGTCCAACAGTAGGACCAACTGGACCTTTACCTCGTGTGGCACCTGGATTTTTAAGGCAAGCTGGTAGAACAGCAGAGCTCGCTGGTGTAGCTGGCACACCTTTTGCAGCAGCCTCTTTGGGGGCTGATCTTTTAGGGTTTGATAGACTCACAGAGGAAGAGAAAAAAACAGCAACTGATCTTGAAATAGGTTTGGACAAAGCTAGAGGAGTGGTTGAATTTTTACCTGCTCTTACAGGTCCAGGCGCTATTGCCGAAGGTGTAGGATTAGGTGTCGATACACTAGTAGAGGCGGCCAAAGAAGATCCTAACTATTTTCAAGCTGTTACAATTCCTGATTTAATTAGAAAAGCAGCCGGCACTTTACCGGAAAGAAAAAAAACACAACTTGAATTAGACCAAGACCAAATAGATCCAGGCATAAGTGTTGCTGAGTTATCTGAACTTGCATCTAAAAGACAGAGAGAAGATTTGGAAGCAGCTATGGCTATGTATCAAGATCTTATAAGAGGTGAAGATAACACTAATAAATTAACAACTCTTGGTGATGCAGCTATTGCAGCCGGATCAGCACTCATGGAGGGTGAAGGATATGGTGGAGCTGCAGCAGCATTCAACGAACCATTATCACAAGCAAGAGCAACACAACGAGAATTAGATCAAACAGCGCGAGGTGCAGCAGCACAACTAGCAATTGGTGAGGACATAGCAAGTCGTCAACAGGACGAAGCATTGTTTGCTGAATTAGCTGCAACTGGTCAATTCGATACTGCAGAACAAATTGGTCAAGTGGTGTTGGCTCGTAAGTTTGGAGTAACAAGAACAGTGCCTGAGGACGACAAAGGTGAGATTGATGAAGATGCATTAGCCTCTGCAGGAGCTGGCGTATACGTGGATCCTAAAACAAGATTTGGTGCTGTGTTTATTGCTGTCAATAGTGATAAAAAAGTTGAAGCCACAAACGATCCAGAGGTAGCAAAACAACACGCTAAAGGATAGGAGCGGGTATGGCCATACTAAACCCTTTAACTAAAATAACTTTGAAAGCTGGTAAAGCAGCAGCCGATGCTTTAAGTGAAATTAATAAATTAGGTAAAAAAAATCAAACTTTAAACGTTCAAAAAAAAGAAGTTATACAAAGTTATCATAAATTTTTTGTTAGAGAAAATAGCAGACTACCACAGAAAAATGAGTTTGATAGATTGTTAAGCGGTAAAGGTATTAATTATGATGCAAAAGGTCATAGGTATACAAAAACTAAAACTTTAATTGAAGGTCTTGAATTTGGTTCACCTCAAAATGTTACATATGAAAACTTTCTTGTTAAACAAGCTAGAGGTAAAGCTAATAAAATTACTGATCCTTATTTTGTTTCGGCCGAAACACTAGCTCAAAGAAAAAGAAGAGCAAAACAAAAAAAACTTGGTGATGATCCAACTTTTATAACAGAAAATTTTTCAGTTGGTTCAAAACAGTATGGAGATATCATTGATCCAAAAACAAATGAAATTACAGTTAAAGGTTATCAAAGTATGGGTTTAAAACCATATGACATGACTATGTCTCATGGTGCAAGAAATAGAAAAACTACAAAAGATACAGCTAGAATAGCTGCAGGAAAATTAAACTTGCCGCAAGATAAAAATTTTGGTGAAGCTGAAAAATCTTTGGACTTAATTACTAAAAAACAAAAAGAATTAGTTAAAGGAAAAACACCAAAACAATTACTAGATGTTAGAAAAAAAGTTGAAACGTTTAACCAAGACAAGTTAGATATAATTCTAGGTAAAAATAATAATAAAATTGCAAGACAATTAGATACAGAATTATATGACATTAATAACAGGGGTGTTTTAGAAATACGTCCAACAAATTTTGGTAGCCAAAGATTTAAGATAGATCAATATGGTTTGTTGGGAGATGATTTAGATCCAAACATGTTGTCCTCTACAGATAGAAGTGCTTTTGAGTTTGGTAAAAGACAAGCTTTGGAAAATGCCGTTGAGTATGAAAAAGCTTTAATAAAAGATTATGGAAAAAATTATAAGGACGGTGGCCGCGTTGACATGTCAATCGGTGGCCTTACAGGTAGCAAAGGTGGTATAAGTTTAGATGATCGTGTCAGTAAAGTTGGCACGCTAGAATCTATGTTGGCCGGTGTAGGTGCTGGTTTAATCGACATACCTAAAGGTGCGTTTACCTTGGGTGCTGCTCTACTAGACATGGGCTTTGGAACGAGCAACGCGGCTAAAGTAGAAAAATATTTTGACGACTTAACAACATTTGATGAGAAAGCCGAACAAACTTTTGCTGGTGATCTTACACGTATCATGGTCAACCTTGGTGTGCCTGGTGGTTTTGCATTTAAAAAAGGTGCTGACCTTGCAACCAAGGCAATGCTTAGTAAAAAAAATGGTAACTATTTCAGGTTAACAGATCCAAAGTTACAAGAAAGATTTAACACATCTCTTAATGCAAAGGGTAGATTATTTGCAACACTTGGTGGAGCAGGCGCTGCCGGTGTATCTGATATGATATTTGTGGGTGACCCTGAACACGTGGGCACAATAGGAGATATGTTTGGTGGACCAACACAACTTAAACCTAACGACGAGAACAATGCAGCTAGAGAAGTAGCAAACAGAATGAAATTTGGTTTGGATTCATCACTATTAATCGGTGCCGTTGGTGGATTAGGTTCATCAATTAAATCTTTAGTGCGAAGAAGCAATGACTTAAACTCAAACAATGATGCTATAGATAAGTTTTTTGCATACCTACGACCAAGAGGTAAAAAGACACAAGAATTTTTTGATATAGAAAGAGAAAACTTAGGTCTTAGACGTAGTGATATTAATAGAGCAGAAGAAGTATCTAGAAAATTAGACAAACACATCGATGCAATATTTCCCTTTGTAAAAAACCCGTTTAATAAACTAGGTAACGACGGTCGCCGTGAGTTTATGCAAAAATTAAATGATACATTATTGTCAGGTGACTACACAATAAGCAGTGCCACTGGTAAAACAGAGTTTGGTCTTATGGATAAAAGCAAACTTAAAGAAATTACAGATATGATGCTTAAAAAAGGTGGCAAGGCTGAAGACGTACAAGGCGTAATAAATGAGTTTTATAATATCAGAGCTGGTTGGCAACTTATGTTTGATGATTTAGGCACAGCCATGGGTAAAGATGCTCTTAAAGATTTTTCACCTTTGTTTGGTAAAAAATTTAAAGATTACCTTGGTCAAACTTATGAAATATTTAGGAACAAGTCTGTCATACCAATGCTTAATTACAAACCAACAGAGCAAGCTGTAAAGAAAATGATAAAATTATTTACAGAATCAGCTGCTGATAAAGGTGTTAAACTAGAACCAGAAATGGCTGAGTATTATGTAAATGAGTTACTAACTTCGGCAAGGTTACCAAAATCAATAGCAACCACAACAGAAAAATCATCGGGCGTATACTTTAATGCTCCAGACTTTTTTGTAAACAAAACAACACTAGCTGATATTGAAACTCCACCAAAAACATTACCTCTAGAAACACTAACAGATGATGCAAAAGTTGTGGTGGAAGAGTTACTTGGTAAAGTAGAAGATCCACTACAAACTATTCTTACCGGCACAAACAGATTGTCTTTAGTCACAAGACGTAATCAATTGTTTCAAACATTAAATAAGAGCAACCAAGAAATATTAGAAAAAAGACTTAAATTTATAGAAGAGAATCCAGGCAAAGAAATACCAGCCGCATTACGCGGTATGTTTAGAGAAACAGAGTTAGAAGCAATAAACGATCTTGGTAAAAATATAAAAAAAATAGAACTAGATCCAAGCAGAACTGAAGAGGCTGGCATAGTCAATCCTCTTGATGGATTGTACGCGGAACGTGGTGTTGCAGAAGCCATAGAAGAAACAGCGATGATAGCTAGAGACAAGTCTAGCCTGTTTCAACTATATCAAAATTTTATTTTATACCCTAAAGCAACATCACAACTTGCAAAAACAGTTCTAAGTCCTATTACACATGCACGTAACTTTATATCTGCCGGTGCTTTCGCTGCAGCCAATGGTATTATACCAGGACTAACAGTTAGTTTTGATGACACGGGTAGAGCTTTTAAAGAAGCGTACGGTGCACTTCAAGTGCCTGGAGCTAGATTAGACAACACAAGATATCGTGAGCTCTTGAGACTTGGTGTTGTTAATACAAACGTGCGTCTTGGTGATCTACAAAAATTACTTAAAGATGTAAACTTTGGTGAATCTTTTGATAGTAATGTTGCGCTCAGAAATATGATGAGGCCACTTTCTAAACTTAAAAAGTGGACAGAAGATATGTATACGGCAGAGGATGATTTTTGGAAGATAACAACTTTTGCACTAGAGAGATCAAGGCTTAAGGACACCTACGAAAAATTTGGTATGAAATACACAGACGATTTATTAGACAACGAAGCCGCAAAAATTGTTAAAAACAATGTGCCTAACTATGATTATGTTAACGATTTTGTAAAAGATTTAAGACAGTTACCGTTTGGTAACTTTGTATCGTTTCCTGCAGAGATATACAGAACAGGATACAACATCATGAACCAGGCATGGAAAGAAATATTTACAACACATACACTAGCTGATGGTAGAGTCGTGACACCGTTTAGAAACATAGGTATGAAAAGAATGTTTGGTCTAGCGTCAACAGTTGTTGGTGTGCCATACGGAACCGTGGAAGCTTTCAAAGCGATACACGACGTAACAGAAGAAGAGATGGCAGCGCTAAGACGATTTGTACCTGAGTGGTCAAAAAACTCTACTCTCGTGCCAATAAGAGATGAAGATGGCACATTAAAATATGTAGACTTTTCACACGCAAATGCATACGACACATTAATTAGACCAATCACAACTTTAATGAACGGTGTTCAACAGGGTCTAGAAGAGGACGCTGTATTTAAAAATACTTTCTTAGCCATGGTTGATGCAACAAAAGAAACCGCATCACCATTTGTTAGTGAATCTATTTGGACACAAGCTTTGTTTGATGTTGCACCGATTGCAGGTAGAGGTGGTCGTACGCTTGAGGGTCGTAGATTATGGACAGACGAAACGCCATGGGGTGATGCTTTCTTCTCAGGCATAAAACATTTAGGTGCAACAGTTGTACCTGGATCATTACCAGCACTTGGTAGAATGAGAGACTCATTAACAGAAACTGTTGACGAGTATGGTAAAAGTTATGAATTTAGTGATGAACTTCTTGGTGTTGCTGGTATGCGTGTAGTTGATGTTGATCCAGTAAGATCTATGAAGTTTAAAATTGCAGATTTTAGAACAGGTATTAACAACTCACGTCGTGAGTTCACTGGACCATTACTTAGAGGTGGGCCAATCACACCTGAACAAGTAGTTGATCAATATGAAAAAGCAAACGACTCTTTGTTTAGAGTTCAGAAAAGAATGTTCCAAGATTATTATGCAGCTAGAACACTTGGTGTATCTGACAGAGCTTTAGAAAATACATTCCAAGACCGTGTGTCTAATAAACAAGTGAGAGCTATACAAACAGGTAGGTTTACGCCTTTCATACCATCAGAAAATATTGAACAAGCGTTTAGAGATAATGCTAGAGCTATAGGTGAGCCTGATGCATACAGAGCAGCTAAGAGTCAAATACAAAGACTAATTAGAAATTATCAAAGATTAAGATTTGGTGATGAGTTCCCATTAATTGACAATCCATTTAGAACAACTATAACTGAAAGAGCGCTTGAACCAATAGCACAATTAGGGGGGACACCTTTGGACAATACATCTTTAGCACAACCACTAGTCGGTGGACAACAAACACCTACAGCACAACGAGGACAACAAGTTTTTGGACCACTCGATACAATATTTGGGGGCAGTTGATGAACGACACAGTACAAGGCATAACACCAGAAGACGATAGAGAACATATCATATCTCTGTATGGTCACGTTAAAGGTGTTGAGCGTGAAATAGAATTAATAAAAACTAATCACCTCGCGCACCTAGATCAAAAAATTTCACACGTGCATGAAGACGTAGAGAAATTGGGCGGTAAAATAGATAAGATCTATTGGGTTGTTTTGACTACGGTGGGGGCTGTAGCGTTAATGATACTAGAAACTTTATTGGGGATGTTATAATGAAACTATCAGAAAACTTTTCACTAGCAGAGATGACTAAATCTCAAACTGCAACTCGTAAGGGTATTAGAAACGAACCTTCAACAGAGCACATAGAAAATCTTATTCACCTAGCGGAGACTGTCCTGCAACCAGTGCGTGAGCATTTTGGTAAACCGGTCGCTATATCCTCAGGCTATCGTAGCCCAGAGTTGTGCGAGGCTATCGGGTCTTCGGCTAAGTCACAACATGCCAAGGGTGAGGCAGCAGACTTTGAGATACCTGGAGTAGACAACATGCAGCTTGCAGCGTGGATTAGTAAAAATACAATATTTGATCAGTTAATCCTGGAGTACTATGAACCAGGTGATCCGAATTCAGGATGGGTGCACTGTTCAGCGGTGAAGGAAGGACCGAGAGCACAAGTACTAAAAGCAACAAAAGTAGAAGGGAAGACCAAATACGAAAATATACTTCTCTAGATCCAGTCTCTGATATCTTCTCCCATAATTTCATTAGCTATGTTTACTTTATTCTTAAGTGATTTGATTATACGCTCATCTATAGTCTTTTCTGCAACCAAGTCTATATAAGTTACGCTGCCAGTTTGGCCGATACGGTGAGCTCGATCTTCTGATTGCAATCTTTTTTCCAAGTCATAGTTGTTAGAATAATAGATTACCGTGTTCGCAGCAGTCAGTGTAATTCCATACCCTCCCGTCTGTGCATTTCCTACGAAATAGCGAGCAGGGCCGTTTTTCTCTTGAAATAGAGCAATGTTCTCCTGGCGAAGGGTAGCATCCACCCCACCGTGATATTCAACTGTAGACGCATCTCCGTAAGCTTTTTTCAAAGATTCTACTATATTTTTTATATCTTCTCTATAATTTGCCCAGATAATAACTTTACCATCAGTTTCTTCTAAACAATCCATTAGAGCTGTGAGTCTATTATTTTTTATAGATAATATTTCTCCGTCATCTGTTTTCATGTGACCACATGTAATCTGATGCAAGCGTAGTAAAGTTGTGAGCGCTGACATTGAACTCATAATCTTGCCATCTTGTTCTGCTATGGCAGCATGCTTCATTGTCTTATACATTTCTTTTTGCTCGTCTGATAAATCCACATTCCTGGTGGTAAATACTTTTGGTGGTAGATCTAAACAATCTTCTTTCAACACCCGATAAGAAAACTTATCTAACTTTTGTGCTAACTCATCGAGTCTTCTGTAGCTTGTTACAAGTTGCACTGACCGGCCACCGAAATTTCTCTTGACCATGTTTGCGTATCTTGCACGAAAACTATAGTAAGAGGCTTCATCTAGATAGAAAGGATCTAAGAACTTACACTGAGTGTATAAGTCAAGTGGAGACTTTGTAACTGGAGAGCCTGTCAATATTCTACGGTACTTTGCGAGTTCCCCTATTTTCAAAATATTTTTTGTTCGCTTTGCTGTCGGACTCTTGATCGTCGTAGACTCATCGATTCCTATTAAAGCTCTTCCAAGAAAGATGTTAAGGAAAGAGTATGCAAAGTCCAGTCCTTTCTTTGTAGAAAATGCTTCTACGTTCATTATCAATATCTTAAGGTCGTCACCACCATCAAATAAAGTGTCAAGCTCCATTTGTTTTTTCTTCGTAATACTCGGATCCCACAATACTTTTGTGTGTTCCACGTGATCTGGCAAATGCACAGGGAACTCTATGTCGTTCCAGTTTTTGTACACGCCTTTGGGCGCCACGATTAATGCACCGCGGATCGCGCCTTTATCATATAGCATAGCGATATTATCAACGAGGACCTTGGATTTACCGGTGCCCATTTCCATAAATAAAGCATAGGTATCTTGGGCCCATGACTTTTCTAATGCCTCGAGTTGGTGCTCGTAAGGCTTAGTTTTAAACTTATAATGTTTTATCATATTTTCTTTCTTGACATTTATATAATCATCACTACATTAAATGTCAACCATAAACAGGAGAAAGAAAATGGAACAAGATCAGATTATAACTTCTTTATTTAACATGTTGCAAAAAAGCAACAATGAAAAAATAAATATGCAATTAACGATAGATAAGTTGACAGCAGAGGTCAACGCACTTAAGAAAGAAAAAGAAGAACAGAAAGACGATTGGAAAGTAGAAATAGATAAAAGTGAGAAATAGATTATTTGAACTATACAAACCAAAACAGCTAGCAGAGTTTTTAGATTTTATAAAAGAAAATCCGAACGAAGACTTTGTATATGTTTTACAGCACCCGCCGCAGAATATAAATATTTTGCAGGCGTCTGATTATGGTTATCTAGTAATTTGCTTACCAGAAAACTCACAAATGATATTTAGTTCTGGACCATTCGTACACAAGATGAGAAAGAACTTACGAGATTTTAAAGAGAGAGACTACATACTTTGCACAGGTGATCCTGCAATCATAGGATTATCTACCGCTATAGCTAGTGACGTTACGCAAGGTAAATTCAATCTTTTAAAATGGGATAGACAAGAGAGAAGATACTATCCACTTTCATTTAACCTTTATGAGAAAGAATAATAACAATGACTTTAATAATAAAAGAAAAAATAATAAAAGAAAATTTAGGCCCTTATAGAACTAATTATAAGTCAATCTTGCAGGTAGCTTCTCATCGCTATCAAGACAGGGAGGATGTTAGGTGGGCGTATGAAAACAACATACAAGATGGTTTTTTAGACCCTCTTCACAATGAATCAAGTATGTTTGTTATAGAAAGCGAACAGTATTTTTTAAGTCATGAAAAAAGATGGGTTAATTTTCACGCCAGTACGTATCCTAGGGTAAACAAAAAACTTCGTTGGAACACTCATGAATACTGGCAAGAGAGTAACAAACATTTTTGGGAAGATTTAGAATCTGTAGATAATAATAACGCTTTGGTGGATGATTTACAGGAAGGTGTTTTATATAAAGCTGTAATAGATGCAAATCTTGCTGTTCCTAGTGTTGATAAAGATTTAATGTATCAAACTCACGAAGGTAAATATTATTTTAAACAAGTTGTGAATTACTCTGATGGAGTTAGCTTTGATTATGATCTTGAGGGAAGACGAGAATGGAATGATTTTCATGATCAGGCAGAACATATTGACTCTTATACGGAGGGTTATTGGAAAAGAAACCCTGAATATATGATTAAGCAAAAAATAGAAAGTGTGAATTAGATGGTAGAAATAAACGACATTGATTTTGAAGAAGATCAACAAAACATAATAGAGAAAACAGATATTCAAACACTGGCATCTTACTGTCAAGAGTTGCAACAAACTGAAGATCACATTGCAATGTTGGAGAAAGAAGTCAAAACACAAAAAGAAAAAGCAGACAAGATTGGTTCAGAGATCATACCTAATATGCTCGCGGAGCAAGGGCTATCATCTTTGAAATTAGCTGACGGCAGTTCTATTGATGTACGAAAGTCATACAACTGCACCATCAAAAAAGATCAGATGGAGTTAGCTTACAACTGGCTTCGAGAGAACGGACTTGGTGACATCATTAAAAATGAGGTTGCTGTACAGTTCGGGAAAGGCGAAGATAACAAGGCGGAGCAATTGCTTACCCTTGCAGAGCACGAAGGTTATGAGCCTACCCAAAAACAAAAGGTAGAACCCATGACATTGAAGGCTCTCTTTAGAGAGCGTGTCGAGGCCGGCCTCGACATGCCCTCACAACTCTTTAATATTTTTATTAAAGATCAAACAAAAATAGGCCGGAAATAAGGAAACAAGAAACATGAACCAAGTAGCGAAAAAAGAAAAATCAGACGTAGCCTTAACAGGTATGTTTGAAGAAGATGCTAACACGAGTTTTAGTAACATGGGGTCTGACGACTTTGCGTTGCCATTTCTTAGAGTGTTAGGTCAATTGTCACCCGAGACAAACAAACGGGACGCCAAGTATGTGGAAGGTGCTGAACCAGGTATGATATTCAATACCGTGACTAAGCAACTATACGATGGTGAGAAGGGCGTCAGCATAATACCGTGTTATTATAAACGCGAGTATGTTGAGTGGTCTGATCGTGGTGAGGGCACCAGTGCTCCTATTGCGATACACGCAGTCGACAGCGGTATCATTAAAGATACAACACGAGATGCAAGTTACAAAGATAGATTACCAAACGGCAACTATCTAGAGAACACAGCATCGTATTTCGTGCTGTTGGAAAGTGGTGAGGCTGCTTTGATTTCTATGAAATCTACACAGTTAAAAGTGAGTAGATCGTGGAACTCAATGATGAACAGTATCAAACTTAAAGGTAAGAATGGTATGTTCACACCGGCTATGTGTAGTCACGTGTACAACTTAAAGACAGTGCAACAATCAAATGACAAGGGAACTTGGTTTGGTTGGAGTATAGAAAAGGTTGGTCCTGTTCAAGACAAAGGTCTATACGAGCAGGCAAAGAGTTTTGCTGTAAGCGCTAACAAAGGTGACGTTACTGCAAAACATGGTGAAGAAGATACTAAGTCTAAAAAAGACGAAGTACCGTTTTAATCATGTAGGCCCACCGACTACCCCCCTGTTGGTGGGCCTAATTATATAGAAAGAGAGAAGCGTGGACAACAGAAGTATTTATCACAAAAAATATTATAGAGTTAGGACTTTACAAAAGTTAAGGAATAAGATTAAAAGTCTTGAAGAAACATTACAAATGTTTAGAGATAGTCCTGAAGGTAAGGATTATTTTCAACGAAAGGCTAAGGAGTATCAGAAAGAATACCGAGAACATAATAGAAAGAAGATAGAAGAGTACAGAAAACAATATGCAACGTTTTAAAGAAATATTTGAAGGTAACAATAGTGCCTTTGGTCAACTAATTTTATCAGGATCAACGACAGATAAAGGTAAAGCAGAAGGTAAAGCGTTTATAAAACGTCAACCGGTTATAGATAAACTTTGGGAAGATCACCTGGAGGGTAAAGATCCGGCTCTTGGAGTTATACCAATCAACGAGAACAATGAATGTAAGTGGGGTTGTATTGATGTAGATCAATATAACTTAGACCATTTATCTATTATGCGTAATATAAAAGGGTTTGGTTTTCCGTTGGTCACATTTAGATCAAAGTCTGGTGGAGCGCATCTATTTTTATTTGCAAAAGATTTTATACCTGCAGCATTAATGCAGTCAAAACTAAAAGCTATGGCTGAGGCTTTGGGTTTCGGTGGTAGTGAAATATTTCCAAAACAAACTGAGATACTCGTGGAGCGTGGAGACACAGGTAATTTTTTAAATCTACCTTACCATGGTGGCACCAGAGGACTTAGGTATACATTTAAGGCTGGAGGTGAAGCTGCTAGTTTAGAATCATTCTATTCTATATATGATGAGTGGGTACAGACAAAAGAACAAATAGAAAATATTATCGTCAAACAAAAAGCAGAGAGCAACGATGCTTTTAAAGATGGTCCACCTTGCCTAAATAAGTTGGCTCAAGATGGTTTTGGTGAAGGATCTCGGAACAATGCACTATTTAACGTGGCCGTCTATCACAAACAAGCAAGCCCAGACAACTGGGAAGACAAGGTCATGGAGGACAATAGCAAGTGGATGAACCCGCCTTTAAGCTTTCAAGAAGTTAAACAGTTATTAGGTTCTGTTGGTAAACGAGGCTACGATAAATACAGATGCAAAGAGCAACCGATATGTGGTGTATGTAATGCTGCAAAATGTAGAACTAAAAAATTTGGTGTTGGTTTTGAAGAAGAGCAAATGCCAGAGTTAGATACACTAACAAAAATTACATCTAACCCACCACAATGGTTTTTAAATGTTGGTGGCAAACGTGTAGAATTAAAAACAGAACAACTACACAATCCTAATTTATTTGCAATCGCAGTATTAGATCAAGCGAACGTGGTGTCACCTATACCAAAGGCAGCAGACTGGAGAGAGATTTATCTAAAAACTTTGATGAATAACTTACAAGAAATAGAACCATTGGAATCATTAGATCCAATAAACCAAATAGTAAATTTATTATATGACTTCACAGTCAACAGACCTGCGGCAAGAACCAAAGAAGATATACTTAACAAAATGTCCTGGACTGATGAAGGGCACACATATTTTAGAATGGATGACTTCTATTCTTTTTGTAAACGAAACAACTGGGAGATGGATAAAATAAAAACAGGTAACTTAATAAAAACTTTGAAAGATGTTTTTGTGAAAGAAGAACGGATAACTTTGAAGAATCAAACACCAAGACTTGTTAAGATAAAAGCGATGAGAAAAACAAAACCAGAGGTTAGCCAAGAGAAATATCAGGAGACGCCTTTCTAATGAAAACAATAATACTAGGGCCACCAGGTACAGGTAAAACAACAACACTATTAGATTTAGTAGAAGAGTTTTTGCGTGCAGGCACAGACATAAAAAAGATAGGTTATTTTTCTTTCACAAAGAAAGCTGCATGGGAAGCAAGCACAAGAGCTCAAGATAAATTTATGTTAGATCAAAAAGAGATACCATACTTTAGAACTTTACACTCACTGGCATTTAGAATGTTAGGTGCAAAAAAAGAAAATGTTATGAAACATTCTGACTACAGAGACTTTGGTTTGAAATGCGGTATACCAATTAAGACAGCTTGGTACGAAGAGAGCAACGGCATATTTAATTCTGACAATGAGTATCTTCGTTTGATAAACAAAGCACGGGTTTTAGAGATACCTGTATTGGATTTGTACGATAGAAATCAACATGGTATGGACATTGAGCGAGATTTATTATATCTTTTAGATCAAGAACTTAGTAGATATAAAAAAGAGAAAGGGTTAATTGATTACAATGACATGGTTTCAAAATTTATCGACCAAGATAT